>MDSW01194769.1_pt1 | contig 30004 bp, 26 predicted proteins | sample 811171 | NCBI WGS metagenome assembly MDSW01 (sample SAMN05326641, study PRJNA326480) | marine metagenome | isolation source: seawater | place: Atlantic Ocean: North West | collected 2012 | reverse complement strand
TCTAAGTACTCGATCTGAAATTTTAAAAAGAAATATAGATCAAAAGAAACTTAAAAAAAAGAAAGGTTTAGCAATTATACCTGTAAGGGGGCTTACCATAAACCCAAATAGTTTTGTTTTAAAAAAACTTGGAAAAAAACCTCTATTAAACTGGTCAATAGACATACTACTTAAGTCCAGAAAAATATCAAAAGTTATAGTTACAACTCCCGATCAAAATATTATTGATTATTTAAAGACAAAATACAAAGATAAAATTATCACTTTAAAAAGAGATGAAAAATTAGGTGGTATAAACGTTCCAATTGAGGAGACAATTATTAAATCAGTAAATTTTGCAAAAAAAATAAATATAAAGTTTGACTATATTTTTGAAATTTCATACAAGAATCCTTTTCTTACTGTAAAAGATGTAGAAACATCAATTAATTTATTAGAATTTTTTAAAACCGATCAAGTTATAAGTGTTCTCCCCGAAAACGATATGTTTTTTCAACACGATGGAAATGGTTTAAAGCCAATTAAAAATTTTCATGGTCTAAAGTTAGAACGCGAAGAGATCTTTAGAGATACAGGAAGTATAAGAGTTGTTAGAAAAAAATTTAAACACAATTCTGATCGAAAAATTAAAAAAATTGGACATTTAGCAACCGATGAAAAATCATCTTTTACAATAAATACGAATTTAGATTTTTTAATTGCCCAAAAAGTTCTGTCAAAAAAAATATAAAGATATATGTGCGGCTTTACAGTTGTGAGATATAAATCTCAGGAAAAAATGAATAATAATTTAAAAAAAAAATTATTACTATGTCAAAAACATAGAGGTCCAGATCATAGAGAATTTACTGAATCAGAAGGTATTTATTTTTTTCATAACAGATTAAAAATAATTGATCTATCTAATGACTCCAATCAACCATTTATTTCTAAAAAAACAGGAAATATAATAGTTTTTAACGGTGAAATATATAATTACAAATATTTAAGGAAAAAATTAAGCAAAAGAAAATTTTATACAAATTCTGATACCGAGGTTCTTCTTTATTTATATGAGGAAAAAGGAGAAGATTTTATTAAATTACTGAATGGAATATTCTCCTTCGTAATATATGATAAAAAAAAAGACACCTTATTTTCTGGAAGAGACAGATTAGGAGTAAAACCTCTTTATTATTTTAAAGATAAAAAAAAAGTAATTTTTTCAACAGAAATTAAACCAATTTTAATTATACAAAGAACAAAATTTAATCTTGAAGAAGTTAAATCATATATATCTTCTGGAAATCTATATGAAGATAAATTCACTTTTTTTAATAATATATTTATTCATGACGCTGCAAATTTCAGTAGATTAAATCTAAGTAATTTTAAATTTTTTAAAAAAAGATATTGGATATTAAAAAAAGACAAGTCTCTTATATGCAAAAATTATTCTCAATTTTATATAAAATTTATTAATTTGATGGACCATTCTTTAAGACTAAATTTGGTAGGTGACGTTAAGGTTGGTCTTTTATATAGCTCTGGTACAGACTCCAATTTTTTAAGATACTTTCTACAAACAAAAATTAATAAAAGGCTCAAATGTTTTACTTTTGGATGGAAAGAAAAAAAATATGATGAGCTACAAAGACTTAAAAATCTTAAAATAAACACTAATAAAATTCAAAGCATAACAACTGAAGGTTCTAAAATATTAAAGAACCTTAATAAAATGATTTTTATGTGTGAAGGACCAATAGGAGGTTTTGGAATTGCCGCTTTGTATGATTTATTTAAAATTATTAAAAAGAAAAAAACAAAAGTTGTCATCTCTGGGGAGGGTTCAGATGAGTTTTTTTTAGGATATTTTAATTTTTATGTACTTTTTTTAAGGAACCTATATTTTAATAATAACAAATTATTTAGAAAAGAATTTGATAAATTTAAGGAAAACGAAAGTTATAGAGATTACACAACTAAAGATTTTCTAAATTTTAGTAGAAAATTTTTATCTAAAGAACTTTTTACACCTGATGCTCAAAATATGTCAGATACCGATTTGGTTAATGGCAAAACAAAAAATAAAAAAGCAATATCACTTAATTTGGAACAAATAGTTAAGAATTATGTTACAAAAACTAAATTACCAAAACTTCTATCATTTCTAGACAAATGTTCAGGTGCACACGGTGTAGAGTGTAGAGTTCCAATGCTGGATCATAATCTGATTACTTTTTTATATTCGAATCCTGACTACTTTAAAGTAAGAGATAGTTTAACAAAATACCCGATAAAACAATGGATGAGAGTTAATAAAATACCACACCATGATAAAAAACATTTTGTTGCTACTCCCCAAAGGGAATTTTTTAAAAATAAAAAAATATATATGAAAATTTGTAAAAAAATTTCTAACGGAAAATTGGTCAAACATAGAATTTTAAATTTTAAAAATTTTAAAATAAAATATCAAAAATATTTGAAGAATAATAATCTTGGAAATTCCTTTTTTATCTGGAAAGTTTTAAATGCAGAAAGCTTTTTAAAAGTTTTTAAGGAATCTAAAATTTAAATTAGACATTTAGCTTAAAGAAATTTTATGCTTTTTATTAAAAAACTGCCCTTTTACGAAAAAGATTCTATCTTTATCAGAAATATAAAAACTTTTGTTAATCTAGAGTTAAGCTTCAAAAGTCTAAAAAATAAACCAGTAATGATATATGACGGAAGGTATTCCAGATACTTATCAGATATGTTTGAAGAGAAAGATAGAGAATTTTTTTATATTAGGAAAGAAAATTTTAATTTTTTAATCATTTTAAAAACTTTATTTAAAAATGGATTTAAAGATTTTATGCAAAACTACAGAAAAAACTATTTTGATGCTGTAAATCCAAAATTTTTTATCACTATGAACGATAAATTTAAAGAATTTTATAATATTAAAAAGTTCAAAGAAAATATGAAAACTATAGTAATCCAAAGTGGAACATATTATCCGAGTGACTTAAATATATTAGAGGAGGTTCTTGAGAAAAATAATAGTGTTATAGATTACTATTTTACATTTGGAGATCAATACTCTCATCTTTTTAAAAAGTTATTCAAAAATACTTTTTTTTTCAAATCGGGTTCTTTAAGAAATAATAATTATATCAAAGAACATTCAATAAAAAAAAAAACTATTTTGTATATTTCGGTTTTTAAACCAGGTAAAGGAAAAAAAATTTCTGAGAATGAAGAAATTACTCTTAAACTTTTAGAAAATTTCTGTCAAAAAAACAATATGTCACTTACTATATCTACACGATTCAGAAATAAAAAAGATTTAAAACATTATAATTTTTTAAATAATAAACACGATTATGAAATCAAGGATAAAGATGACTCTGTTTACAAGTCAATTAATTCACACGAAATAATGGTATCACCAGATCAAACAGTTGCTTATGAAGCTCTCGCACTCAAAAAAAAAGTTTTAATTGTTAACCCGGTTGAAAAAGTTACAGAATTTTTTAGACAGAAGTTTAATACTTCAAGCAGAATATGGATAAAACAAATAAATAAAGAAAAATTTTATAGTTCATTAAATTTATTATTAAATTCAAGTAAAGATGATTGGGAAAAAATACTATTAGAAGATTTTAATGATTATATTATCTACGATCCAAATAGCAAAAAACTAATAGCACAGTTAAATAAAATAGGCTTACCGATTAGTAAAAAATATCAAAAATTTTTATGAAATATTGCAAAGAATGCTTAGAGGTTGATACACGACCAAATTCAAAATTTGGTAAAAGTGGGCTATGTTCATCATGTGAATTTTATAAAAAAAATAAAATAGAACTTAGTGAAAAATATAAAATGGGTGTACTTAAGGAACTTTTCAAAAAATTTCCTAGAAAAAAAAATAGTTTTTTTGATTGTATAATTGGCGTAAGTGGGGGAAAAGATAGTACCAGACAAGCTTTATGGCTGAGAGATAAGCTTAAAATAAACCCACTTTTAGTTTGTTGCACTTATCCACCGGAACAAATAACCGAAAGAGGCGCAAACAATCTTTCAAATCTAATCAATCTGGGTTTTGATGTAATTGTCACGGGCCCATCTCCTCAGACATGGAAGAAAATTATGAAACAGGGTTTTTTCAACGGAAATTATTTAACTGGACCGGAACTGGCTCTTTACTCTTCACTACCACAAATTGCCATAAAACATAAAATTCAATTAATTTTCTGGGGTGCGAGTCCAGCAGAAGATAGCAATGAAAAAAACACTGCTAAAAAAGGCGAAGAGTATGATGGAAACTCCTTGAGAAATTCAAATACTTTAAAAAATTGTGATACCACATGGATTTCTAAAATAGTTGAAGATAAATCCAAAATTATTCCTTATGAGTTTCCAAATAATTCTGAGTTCAAAAAAAATAAAATTCAAATAGTTTATCTAGGTTGGTTTTGGAATAATTGGTCAATAACTTACAACTCAAAATTTTCTTCATTAAATGGTTTGGAATTAAGAACCGATGACGTATCAAATACTGGAGATCTTTACGGCGCTATGGCTTTAGATGAGGATTGGGTAATAGTAAATCAAATGATGAGATATTATAAATTTGGTTTTGCAAGGGTAACAGATTATTTAAATCCAGAAATAAGATCTAAAAAAATTTCAAGGCAGGAAGCTATTAAGATCATAGAAAAATATGATGGTTCATGTAATGAAAAATATATAACTAGTTTTTGTAAATACCTAGATATATCCAAAGAAAAATTTTGGTCTATAATATCAAATTTTGTAAATAAAAAACTTTTTACCATCAGCAACAAGAAAGAAGGTCCAAAATTTATTCGTAAATTTAAAGTTGGCAAAGGGATATAAAATGAAGAAAGTATCAATAATTAACTATGGTTGTGGAAATTATAATTCTATAATTGGTATGTTAAAAAAATTTGATTGCGAAACAATTGTAACAAGTAGCATTAAAGATTTAGAAAGATCAGATATTATAATTTTACCAGGTGTTGGAACTTTTCCACATGCTATGAAGATGCTAAAAAAAAATAATTTAGTTAATTATATTAAAAAATTAAAAAATAATAAAAAAAAAATACTTGGTATTTGTTTGGGGATGCAAATACTTACATCTTCTTCAGAGGAAATTATACACACTAAAGGATTAAATATTATACCTGGCAAAACAAACCCTATTAAATCAAATTTTTCACATATAGGCTGGAATAAATTATTTTTTAAAAATCAAAATTCAAAGTATTCAATGCTTGATGGTGAATATTTTTATTTTCAACATAAATATATAGTAAGCACAAATTCAAAACACCAGAAAGCATACACACTAAATTCTGAAAAAATAACTTCATTCGTTCAAAATAATAATATAGTTGGAATTCAATTTCATCCAGAACGGAGTCAAAATGCTGGGATGACTTTTTTCAAAATTTTCTTAAATGATTAAAAAAAGACTTATAGGCGTTATTACTGTTAAAGATAATTTAGCAGTTCAATCCTTTGGATATAATAAATACCTACCAATTGGAAAACCACGAATATTAATTAAAAATCTTAATAGGTGGGGAGCAGATGAAATATTAATAAATGTTATTGATAGATCTTTAAATAAACTAGGGCCAGATTTTGAATTATTAGAAGAGATAAACTCTTTAAAATTAGAAACACCTATAATTTACTCTGGTGGAATTTCAAATTTAAAAAATGCATTAGAGACTATCAAAAAGGGCGCCGATAGAATTATCGTTGAGAGTATAATCGAAGATGAATTTTCAGAATTTAAAAAGATTTCAACAGTGATAGGAACACAATCATTAATAATATCTATGCCAGTTATTATTAGTTTGGATAATAATATTTATATTTATAATTATAAAAAAAAAACAACGGAAAGAATTTCAAATAATTTTTTAAATGCGATTAAACAAAATCTTGCATCTGAGATTTTACTGATTGATAGTAAAAATGAAGGTTTTCAAGACAAATTTAATTTAAAAATACTAAGGAAATTTCCATTTAAAACAATCCCTGCAATTTGCTTTGGCGGTATATCATCTAATAAGAAAATTAATGAGATTTTGAAGCATAAATTTGTGTCAGCTGTTGGTGTGGGAAACAGTCTAAATTATAAAGAACATGCTTTACAAAATTTAAAAAAAAAACTATCAAAAAAATATTTTAGACAAGAATACTTCACTTCAGATATTTAAATGCAAAAAGAAATTAACTTTTGTAAACGTTGTTTATACTCAAATTTGCACCCTTTAGGATTAACTTTCGACAAAGATGGGGTATGCTCAGGATGCAAAGTTCACGAGGAAAAGGACCATCTTAATTGGGCAGACAGATGGGATAAGTTAAAGAAGATTATAAAACCATATATTTCTAAAAATAGAAAAAATTATGATTGTATAGTACCTGTAACTGGCGCAAATGATAGTCATTATATTGTTCATTTAGTAAAAAATAAACTTGGTCTAAATCCACTTTTAGTTGTTTATAATAAATATTTTAATACCCCATTAGGAATAAAAAATATCGCAAATTTGAGAATAAAATTTGATGTAGACATAATTTTTCAGAACGTAAATCCCATATCAGTTAAAAAAATTATTCGACACACATTTTTAGATCTTGAAAACATATACTGGCCGAATCTAGCAGGCCACACTGTTTTTCCAGTTCAAGTAGCGGCCAATCATAAAATTCCACTTATAATATGGGGTGCACACCAAGGTTTAGAGCAAGTTGGAATGTTTTCACACGAACATGAAGTAGAAATGTCTAGAAGATATAGAGAAGATCACGATTTATTTAATCACGAAGAAGACAGTCTTTTAAAGCTAGAGAATAACTTGAGAGAAGAAGATTTATGGCAGTATAAATATCCTGATGACAGAAAATTAAATTCTGTTGGTGTTCGAGGAATTTATTTAGGCAACTTCGTAAGATGGGATCCTGTTGCACAACATCAAATGATGATTAAAAAATATGATTATAAGAGCTGTTCTTTCACAAGAACCTTCGACTGTTATGACCACGTTGATTGTTATAATTATATGAATATTCATGATTATTTAAAGCTATGCAAGCATGGTTACTCAAAAGTAACAGATCATGCCTGTAGAGAAATAAGACACAAAAGAATTACTAGAGATCAGGGGATTTTATTAATTAAAAAGCATGAAGAAAAAGAGGCCGAATATTTTGACCTTTTTTGTAAATGGTTGGGCATTGACACCAAGGCTTTGAAATTTGTCTTAAATAGATCAAAAAATAAATTTTTTTGGGAAGAAATTGATGTAAACAAATTTAAATTTAAGGGACTAAGCACATTTTTTGTTTCTAACAAAAATGAAAAAACCAAAGACGATGCGCCTACTAAATATTTTCAAGTTAATAGTAATATAAATCTATCAAAAAAGTTAGAATATATAACTTTCGGCAAGGGCTGGGATAACTAGTAAAAAGAATTCAATGAGAATATTGCGAAATACAGAAAAGTTTTTAGTATATTTAGATTCAAATAAAAACAGATCAAAAATAATTGTCAAGATATCACATAAAGACAGAAAAAAAATTATTAGAGAAGTCAAATTAATTGAAAAGCTAAAAAAATCATCAAAATATTTTAAGAGTTCTACTCCAGAAATATTAAGTTATGGAAAAATAAAAAAAGGAATTCATAAAAATAAAAGTTATTATAAAATGAGATTTATCCCAGGAAAGACATTTTCAGAGTTAATGCAGGAAAAAAAAGGAAAACATGTTTATAAAAATCAATTATCAAATATTATTTTTGAAAAACTAATACATGTTACAAAAAACTTTTCACACATTTCTAAAAGAACGACTAAACCGACCTTGCTTAAGACTTTAATAATAAGAGAATATAACAAAAATATACAAAAGGATTTAATTTTTAGACTAGAAAAATTAAAAATGGTTAAAGTAAATAATAAAAAATATAAAAATTGTAACTACTATATAAAAAATATTTTAAATTTATTACAAAAAACTAAAAAGCTAAAATACTTAGAGGCAAAAGTTGGACATTGGAATTATCACGGTGGTAATATTTTAATAAATGAGAAAAAAAATTTTTATTTAATAGACCCAGATGCTACCTGGGATCATAATGACCCCTTTTTCTCTTTAGCCAGATTTATATATACATATCCTCACGACACAATAGAAAACAATTTTTATAAAATTAAATCTAATCACTTAGAATTTTCTACAAAAAATAAATATATGGATTTTAAAATTAATAATACATGGAATAAAGAGATTCAAAAAAATTATAATTTTATTTTTAGACCGTATTTTTTTAAATTACAAAAAAACTTTAAAAAAATAAATTTTACTTTTAATGAATACATCAGATTATCTATGTGTTTAATACTGTGTTTTTTAAGAGGCATTAATTCAAATTTTGAAAAAGAAATAAATTTTCAGGATAAGAAAGGGAAAATTTTTAAAAATAAAAGTGTATATATTTATTTACACTCAATAATGTTTCTTAAACAATTCTATTATTTCATAAAAAAAAATGATTCATCAAAGCTCTAAAAAAAAAAGTGTTATTTTTTTTACTGATTTTGGTCCCACTTCTGGCAACGGGCATCTAAGTAGATCATTAATTTTAAGAAATATTTTTGAAGAAAATTATAAAGTAGAAATCATTACGGAAAAAAAATTTCCGTATATATCAAATTTTTCCAAATATCATAATTGTAATATAAGCAAATTCTTAAAAAATAATAAAAGATTTTATGATTTTGGTATTATTGATAGTTATAAAATTAATTATTATACAGAAATAAAAATTAAAAAAATATGTAAAAAACTGATTTCTATAGATGATTATCAAAAAAAAATATTTATTTCAGATTTTGTAATTAATTATAGTCCCTATAAAAATCTCAATAAGTTTTATAATACAAAATCAAAAAAAACAAAATTTTTACTTGGAGATAAATATAATTTTATTAGAACATTTTCAGGTCCCTTACTAAAAAAGCATAACCCAAATTTTATTAACTTATTTATATATCTTGGAAAAAATCAAAAAAGAATAAAAATTATTAAAAAAACTTTATTAAAAGTCAAAAACAAAAACTTTTTCAAAAATATTTTTGTAGTTGGTTTGAAAAAATTTAGTTCTAATTTAAAAAATATAAAATTTTTTCAAATGCTATCTAAGAAAAAGTTCTCAGAACTTATGGAAAAAAGTGACATATTAATTTTGTCAGCTGGCATCTCCCTTCATGAAGGTATTTTTTTAAATAAAAAAATCTTCTCTTTGCCTGTCGCGAAAAACCAAAAAATGAATTATGACTATTTTATAAAAAAAAAAAAAAATCAAAAATCTTAAAAGCTTTAGTAAATTTATCAATTATCCAAAACAAAAAATACTCAAAGAATTAAAACAAAAAAAACAAATAAAAAAAAAAAATATAAAAAAAAACTACGGTTTAATTAATATTAAAAATATCATCAAAATATAATTAACATGCCTCTAAACTTAGTTACAACACCTATAAAATCAACGTTTTCAAATAATAATATAATTGTTGGAGAGTGGTGTAAGGAGCAGTTTCAAAAAAAAGAAAATTCAAAAACTAAACTTAGTGAATATCACTGGGATGATACCAAAAAAATGAAAAAAGACTTTTATTATTTAGATGGTTTATATAAGAAAAGTATTCTTTCTCTTACCAAAAGTCTAAATGCCTATCACAACATTAATAAGCCTGAAAGATATTGGGAGATAATTTTAAGTTCATTTCTAAGTTATATTATACAAATTGTGTGGGATAGATGGGAAACAATCCGCCATGTTACAAAAAGTTTTCCTGTAGAAGAAACGCGTGCCGTTAACCCCGAAGAGAATCCACTTACATTTCAGGATTTTGAAGATTTCTTAAAAAATTTTAATGACCATTATTGGAATCATCACTTATTTTTAAGAATAATTAAATTTTTAAATCCCAATATTGATATAATTAACATAAGAGAAAAAAATCTAAAATTAAATACATATAACGAAAACCTTAGCCTCAAATATAGTCTATTAGATAAAGTACTATCATATTTTGCAAGAAAAAATTCAGTTGTACTTAAACAAACAGGTTTTGAAACAAAAAAACTTATCAAATTGTTTTTAAAATTAAGACAAATTCCAACTTTACATTCTGAGTTGAATAAAAAATTTATTAAAAAAAAAATGAACAGGTCTAACCTTTTACTTAATATAGACCCAAAAAATGATTTCGAAACTTTTTTTGAAAAAATACTGTTAGATTTATTGCCATATTCTTATATTGAAAATTATAAAGAAGCCATAAAAGAAGCAAAAAAAATTAAATTAAAACCAAAAATTATTTTTACTTCATATTCCCATACAGTTAACGATTTTTTTAAGATATGGACTGCTGAAAAAACTTTAGAAAAGGTAAGATATATTGTCAGTGATCATGGCCCAAATATAGAAGACGATGCTAAAAGAAATTTTAATTCCCATAGTAATTTTGCAGATTTATATACAACTTGGACTCGACCATATGACTTAAAAAAACAAATGTCGCCTACGCCAAGTATATATTTTGAGAAAATTAAACAAGGTAAGAATAATCTTAATAAAATTTTATTGTTAGGAGGTCGGACTATACTTTATCCATACAAAATGCAAACAGGACCAATAGCTGGGCAAATGTTAAAAACTTTTCGATTGTGGGACGAATTTTATTTATCTTTATCGCAAGAAAAAAGAAATTTATTCAAATTAAGACCTCACCCAAAAGATGATTGGAAATCCAAAGATTTTTTTTATAAAAAATACGGAAAAAAAATAATATCAGATACAAGTAATTTTAAACAAGACGCGTTAACTTCCAGAATAGTTGTTAATACCGCTTTTGAGACGACATTTTATCATTGTATGTTTAGTGACATACCAACTATTTTAATTTTTAATGAAAATCTTTTTTTTATAACAAAAGATTTAGAAAAATTATTTGAAAAATTTCAATCAGCCCAAATATTATTTAGCAAACCCAATGATGCTGCAAAACATATTGATAAAATTTGGTCAAACCCATTTGAATGGTGGAATAGTAACAAAGTGAATGAAGCGAAGACAGAATTTTATAAAAATTTTTTTTTAAAAGCTGAGGATGAAGTTGAAAATTGGACATCATTTTTTAAAAACCAAATGAAAATTTTAACTAACTAGATGTATAAAATTATAAAAAAACTTTTTGAGTTATTAAGCTTTGATAAAAAAAATAAATTTAAAGTTATTTATTTCTTATTTTTATTATTAATTTCTACTGTACTTGAGACTTTATCTATAACAATTATATTCCCTGCATTAAAATATATATCAGATGGAGACTTCAGAAGTAATATATTATTGAACGAAAATTTTTCATTTTTAAAAGAAATATCCGTTACTGAAGCAATATTACTTTTATTAACCGTTATGATTTTCATATATTTAATAAAATCAATATTTTTAATTTATTTTTCATGGTGGAGAATTAATTTTGTACAAAAATTGCAGAAAGATTTTACTCTTTATATGTACGATCATACTTTATCGCTAAAATTTATTGATTTTTCAGAAAAAAATACTGCAGTTTTCACAAATGAGGTGATCGAAGAAAGCAAAAAGATCAAACAAAGTATTGATTCATGTTTAAAACTTTTAAATGAATTAATAGTTGTTTCTTGTATTGCCTTTATTCTTTTATTTTATCAAACAAAAGAGACATTGGTCTCATTAGCTTTTTTCTCGTTTATCGGTTTTATTCTATATTTGTCTGTTAAAACTAGATTAAGAAATTTAGGTGCTATGAGTATTAGTGCAGCAGAAAAAGTTTATCAAGACATCAAAGAAGGTTTTGGAGGATTTAAAGAGATTAAAATTAGAGAAATTAAAGATTTCTTTCTTGATAGATTTAATCTTAATATGAAAAAACTAATGGGCGCGCAAAAGTTACAAGTTTTTATAGGCGAGACATTAAAAATTTCTATAGAATTTATCGCTGTTTTATTTATTTGTTTATTATGCTTAGTTTTGATTAAATTTAGCGGAGTGAGTCCACAAGGATTAATTCCGGCATTAGCTTTATTTGGTATTGCTGCATACAGGTTCGTTCCCGGTATTAATAAAATTTTAAATTTTTCTTCTGTATTACAAACGTATAGCAAAACTATAGATAATTTTAGTAACAGGATAGAATTTTTAAGAAACAAAATTGATAATGAAAAGATTTTAAAAACTTTGGAATTTAAAGATGAAATAAATTTAAAAAATATATCTTTTAGCTACAAAGACTCCAGAAGAAATATTTTAAAAGGATTGAATTTTAAAATAAAAAAAAATGATTTTATTTGCCTATATGGCTCAAGTGGACTAGGAAAGAGCACATTGATAAATATAATTTCGGGACTATTAAAGGAAACTTCTGGAGAATTCATATTAGATGGTAAAAAAATTAATGTTGAACAGATTAATTGGAGAAAAAATATAAGTTTAGTCCCACAGAATATTTTTTTATTAGACGATAGTATTAGAACTAATATAGTTTTAAATGAGAAAGTTTTCGATAAAAATAAATTAAATCAAGTTATTAAAAACACTAATCTAGAAAATCTAATCAAGTCAAAAAAAGAAGGCTATGATTATCATGTTGGAGATAACGGTTCGAATTTATCTGGCGGTCAAATACAAAGAATCGGTATTGCAAGAGCTCTATATAATAATCCTAAAATTTTAATTTGTGATGAAATATCGTCTTCTCTTGATGAAAAAAATGAAAAGGAAATAGTTGATTTGTTATTATCCTTAAAAGACAAAGGGGTAACAACAATTTTTATAACTCACAGACCCCAAATTTTTTTAGGTAAAAAAATAAGGTTATTAAAAATGATAGAATCTGATAAAAAAATTACAGATTTAGTACAACAGAATTAGACAGTCTTCATGCAACGATTATTAAAAAATAAAAATATATTAATTTCTGGCATCGGAAAGGGCCTTGGTAAAGATATGTTAGTCAAATGCGTTGATAGTGGAGCTTTTGTTTATGGTTTTACTAGGACAAAAAAAGATATTAAAGATTTAAAGGGAAAATATTTAAATAATACTAAAATATTTATAGGAGATGCTACAGATGAGAAATTTATAAAAAAAATTTTTATTTTTTTAACTAAAAATAAAATCGTTCTGCATGGCCTAATAAATAATGCCGGCGAAAGACAAAGGAAATCTTTTTCTAAAATTAAAGAAAAAGATATTCGCCATATAATGAATGTGAATTTTATTTCAGTTTTTTCAATAACACAAAAATTTGTAAAACAATTAAAAAAAAATAACTTTGCTTCAATAATAAACGTGGGATCTATTGTCGGTGAAAAAGGATTTTCAGATTTAACAGGGTATGCCAGTTCAAAATCTGCTATTACGGGATTTACAAAAAGCTTATCGCTTGAATTATCTTCAAAAGGTTACAAAACTAGAGTTAATTCAATTAATCCAGGTTTCACAAAAACCTCCTATTTTAAAAAGTTTAAGAATAAGAAAAATCTTTATTCTTGGACGATTAAAAAAATTTCAGCTCGAAGATGGGGAGAGGTAGATGAAATAAGCAATTTAGCTATCTTTCTATTGTCAAATAGGTCATCATATATTAATGGTCAAATTATCAGTATAGACGGAGGTTGGACATCTTAATGAAATCAAAAGTTTTAGCATTAATCCCTACCAGACTTAATTCTAGAAGGTTACCAGCCAAGGCACTACTACCTATTAATAATTTACCATTAGTGATGCATGTTTATAAAAGAACCAAGCTTTCAAAAAAGGTTAATGAAGTTTTTATATGTTGTGATGATAAAAAAATTTACAATGTAGTAAAAAAGTATGGCGCAAAAGTAATCATGACGTCAAAACACCATCCAAATGGTACCGATAGAATATGTGAGGCTTTTAAAAAAATAAAAAATAATAATAAATATAACTTGGTCGTAGATGTACAAGGGGACGAGCCGCTAATAAGTCCAAATCACATAGATAAAGTAATAGACTATCACTTAAAAAATATGGAAGTAGATATTATTTTGCCGAACTTAAAAATAAAATTTACAAACAATACTAATTTAGTAAAATTAGTAACAAATAAAAAAAATGATGTTTTGTATATTTCAAGAGCAAATATACCTTATGAATTTAAAAATAGAGTAAAATATTTAAAGAAACATCTTTCCGTGGTTTCTTTTAAACCACAATCCTTAATAAACTTTGGAAAGTCAGGGGTAAGTGAATTAGAAAAAATCGAAGACATTGAATTATTGAGAGCTATTGATATAGGTTTGAAAATTAGAACAGTAAACTTAAAAGGAGATAGTTTTTCAATAGATATATTTGAGGATTATAAAAAAGCTCAAATTCAAATTTCGCGAGATAGATACTTTAAATTCTATCGTTAAAGAAAATAAAGCTAATTAAATAATTAAATTATAGAGTGACTATAAGTTACAAAATAAACAATCTTGAACATAAGGTTACTTTCTGTAAATCAGGAAGAATTAATTTTATTTCAAATGAGCTTGATAAAGTTAATTCTGATAAAAATATTTTATTGATTTATGATAATAAAATTGAGACAAAAGTTCTAAAAAATATTTTTTATGAGCTAAAGCTATCTGGGTGCAAAGTCTTTAGTATCAAAGCCAAGGGTGAAAAGATTAATAAAAATGAAAAGTTTCTTTTTAATATAATCAATTTTCTTATTAAAAATAAATTTACTAAAAGTTCAGTGATAATTTCTTGTGGCGGAGGTGTTATAGGTGATGTGGCTGCACTAGCTAGTAGCCTATATCTTAGAGGTACTTACTATTTTAGTATTCCAAGCACAATGACGGCAATCGTAGATAGTTCAATTGGTGGAAAAACAGGAATCAATTATAAAGGTATCATAAATTCTTTAGGAACCTATTATCACCCAAAAAATGTTTTTATTTTAGAAGAAATACTATCATCTGTACCAGATCGAGAGTACATAGCGGGAATTGCTGAAATAATAAAATGCGGACTAATAGACGACAAAAGAATTTTAATATTTTTAAAAAAAAATAAAGATAAAGTTATTTCAAGAAATTACAATTGTGTTGCTAAAATTTGTGAAATGACACTTAAATCTAAAATAAAATTTTTTTCAGACGATGTGTATGAAAAAAATTCTAGATTAGCTCTTAATTTTGGTCATACATTTGCACATGCAATTGAAATGGCAATAGAAAATAAACTTAAAAAAGACTTTATTAGACATGGAGAAGCTGTAGCACTAGGGATATTATGTGAAATTTATTATGCAGGTAAAAAAAAGACCAGCCTTTTTAGTCTTGCAAAGGAATTATTTAATACTTTTGGTCTTCCAACGGAGTTAAAAATTAAAAAAATAAAACTAGACAAAGTAAAACTAGTTGATGAAATATACAAAAATATCTTTCTTGATAAAAAAAAAATAGGACAGTATCCAAGGTATATATCGCTTAAGAAACAAGGAAAGCCAATAATAAATGAAATTAAAGATTTTGATCATATTAATGATACTATTTTGGAGGTTCTGTTTAGTTAAATGACAAAAAAAGAAGAGTTAAAATTTTTTGATCCACAAATTGAAGTAAAGGAAAAAGCAGTTGCCGAAAGATTACAATTTGTACCCGGTACTAAAATACCTTTACCTTCAGAAGTAGAAATTAGTGAATCAGGCATGTGCAACAGAAAATGTTCCTTTTGCCCAAGAAGTGATCCGAATTACCCTCATAAAAATGAGTTTATTAGTTTTGATTTGCATAAAAAGCTCTGTGATGAATTAAAAGATCTAAAATATTCAGGATTAATAATTTACTCAGGATTTGTTGAGCCAATGCTAGATAAAAATATTTATAGTTTGGTAAATTATGCAAAAAAAACTTTGCCCGAGTCCCGGGTTGAGATGATTTCTAACGGAGATGTATTGAATATTAAAAGACTTAAACAATTATATGATTCTGGATTAGATAGACTACAAATAAGTTTATACGATGGTGAAGACCAGCATCATGAATTTACCAAACTTGGTAAAAAATTAAATTTAAATAATAAACAGTATGTTTTAAGAGCAAGATATTTGCCCCAAGAACAAGACTTTGGAATAACTTTAAGCAATAGAGGTGGAATGCTAGAGAATGCAGAGTATAAAATTATGGGCAGGGATAAAAAATTAGAAAAAAAATGTTTTTATCCAAGTTATAAATTTTTTCTAGATTATAATGGTGACGTATTAATGTGTTCACATGATTGGGGCAAAAAGAATATATTAGGTAATCTTAAAAAAGAAAAATTCTTAGATATTTGGTTATCAGATAAATCTAAATTTGCCAGAGATAAACTTAGTAATGCAGATAGATCTTTAAATCCTTGTAATGTTTGTGATGTACATGGAGATTTAATTGGTAGAAGTCACTATGAGGCCTGGGAAAAACTTAAAAAATAGCTATATGAAATTCAAAAAAAACGTTTTTATTTTGGGTGCTAGTTCCGATATCGGCATAAGTATAATGAGAATTTATTTAAAAAATAATTATGAAATTTTAGCTCATTACAATAAAGGCAATAAAAAATTCTTTGAATTTGCAAATAGACAAAAAAAAATTAAACTGATTAAATTTAATTTTTTAACATCATCAAATAATATTGAGAAGTTTTTAAGCAAAAAAATATTTAAAGAGTATAGTGTTTTTGTAAATGCATCAGCACATTTAAAAGAAATTCAGTATACAAAAGTCAAACTCAAAGATTTGGAAAATATATTTAAAGTTAACTTATACCCAGGAGTTTTATTAACAAAAATTATGGGAGAACAAATGAACAAAAGAAGATGGGGAAGAATAGTGCATCTAGGATCTATAGGTGTTAAATTTGGTGGAGGCAAAAGAAACTTTCCTTATTCATTTTCAAAACATGCCTTAGAATTCTTTCCTAGCGAAACTAAAGATTGGGTTAAAAATAATGTATTAATAAACACAATTAGAGTTGGAGCAACCAACACAAAATTACATCTAAAATTACCTTCAAAAAATTTAAAAAAAAGAGCAAAAGTAATTCCAATGGGCAGAATGGCAGAACCAAATGAGATTGCTGAATTTGTTTATTATTTAGGGTCTGATGAAAATACTTATATCTGTAATCAAGTCCCAGCCATTTCTGGCGGAGAATAATTGTAAATGAAAAAAATACTTGGCCTTTTTCCAATTGCTATTGCAATAATCTCAATACTATTACTTATTTATATACTTTTTAAATCAGGTATCTTTTTAGAAAATAGTAAAAAATTTGGAAAAATATATTATATCATTCCTATTTTTCTTTTATCTGTTTCTTTAATAAGTTTTTTCCTTAGTGAGTCAGTAAGAATTAATATATCTTTAACTTTTTTAGTATTAAGTTTTAGTTTCTATATTTTTGAAACTTACCTTTCTTTACAAATTTCTCCTGATAAGCAAAAAGCTATAAGTGAATATAATAATAAAAATAAAAATAAATTTGATACTAGAAATAAATTTCAAATATATTCTGATTTAAAAAAGAAAAATGGAAAAATTGCTCTTCCTATTCCTCCAAAAGTTTATGCAAATAAAAAAGACTCAAGTTTTTTGCCTATATCTGGTGTTTCTAATACAGAAACAATAAATTGTAACGAGAATGGCTATTATTCAATAATTGAAAGTGATAAATACGGGTTTAATAATCCTAACGCAGATTGGAACAAAGAGATTGTAGACTTTGTATTAGTTGGGGACTCATTCGTATATGGTTCGTGTGTAAATAGACCTAATGATATAGCTAGTAATTTAAGAACTCTGAATAAAAATAAAAACGGAATTTTGAATTTGGGTTATATAGGTAATGGGCCTTTAACTTCTTACATTGCACTTAGGGAATATTTACAAGATAAAAAAGTAAATAATATACTATTTTTCTTTTACGAAGAAAATGACATGAATGACCTACGAAGAGAACTAAGTCACCCTTTGCTAAATAGATATTTATCAGATTTAAAATTTTCTCAAAATTTGATTAAAAAACAAAAAATCATCGATGAGGTTGCTAGAAAATCTATTATTGAGGAAGAAAAAAAATTTTTTAATAGAAAACTAGTTGAATTTATAAAGGTTTCCAGAGTAAGAGGCCTTTTTACTTTTTTTAAACAAAAAACAAAAGAAAAAGAAGACCCAAAAACAGAATTTAAGAAAATTTTAAAATTAACAAATGAATTTGCTAAAGAAAAAAAATCAAATATATATTTTATTTATTTACCATCTTACCAAAGGTTTTCGGATGATAAGTTTATAGATAAAAAAGAGATAATTTTAGATACTGCGTACACTTCCAATATTAATGTGATAGATATTCACTCGGAAATTTTTGAAAATCATAATGACCCACTCTCTCTCTTTCCATTTAGAATAAATGGTCACTACACAAACGAGGGATACAAAAAAATCTCAAAAAAAATATACAAAATTATTTATAATTAATAAGTCATAAAATGCAGACTCAACAAATTAATTTGTTAAAAAATATTAAATTTTTTTTTAATAAGTTTGATAATTTAAACTTTTTGCCTTATAGAAATTCAGTTTTCTATTTAGCAACATATTCTAACTTTATTGGCTCATATATTTTAAGTTCACTTTCTGGACGGAAGAATTGGGGTTTTCTCAAAAACTCATTTATTATAATGAGAGATATAATTTATAGTTTGAATTATATAAACGTCAAAGTACTTACCCCTCCAAAAAAATTTAATTATGATAAAATTATTATAACTTGGGCATTCCAAAATAATTTTGAAAAAGACGGATCTCTTAACGATAGATATTTTAATATTAATTCAAGTAGCCTAAAAAAAACTCTTTGGTTTGTTGTATATTTAAGCCCAATTAATCCCAAGGTAGTAGGTGAAAATATTGTTTTATTAAAAGTTAAAACATATAAAAGTTTAAATATTTTCAGAATATTAAAAAATCTCTTTAAAAACTTTAAATTTATTTTTAAAAATTATAAGTATTATTTTGCTTTAGTTTCAAATTATAATTTTTTTGCTGAAATTTTTTTAAAACAAATAGAACCTTTTTTAAGTAATGAAACAAAAAAAATTTTAATGCCTTTTGAAGGGCAACCTTTTCAAAATAGATTAATTTATTCAATTAAAAAATATTATAAAAATATACAAACCATAGGCTATGTTCATTCTCCTCCGTTGGCTATGCCCGCAAATTTTATTTATAAAAATTATAGTCCCGATAAAATTATTCTAAACGGAAAAGATCAATTATATTGTTTTAATAAATTTTTGGGTTGGAAAAAGTCTCGTATTAAAATATTACCGTCTTTTCGTTTTAATAAATCGAAAAAAAAACAAAATAATACAATTTTCTTACCATTGACTGTTAGAGATATAAATTTAATACTTAAATCACTTAAATTTCTGAATGAAAATAAATTTATTAATTTAAAGAAATTTAAAGTCAAAAATCATCCTGCCGCTTTGACTTCAAAAAAAAATATTAAAACTATTGAAAAAATTGATTTTATGAAGAAAAAAATGGGAAATACGAAAAATAAAATTAAAAATGAATATTTGATATTTGTTGGTAGCTCAGGAGGAATTATAGAGGCTTTGGAAAGGGGATCAAAAGTAATTCAAATTTGTGAATATCCTTTATTTGATGTCTATTCAAAAAAAATCTGGCCGAGTATAAAATCAAAGAAATTGAGTGATAATATTTTTCTTTATTCGCTAAAAAAAAGGGGCAATCTTATTAAATTTGGAAATAAAAAAAGTAATTTAAAGAAAGTATTTAATTGAAATATTGGAAAAAATGACGATGTTGATTTATTATAAATGAATATAAAAGTAATAGATAATTTTTTAGATCAGAAAGATTTTGACGAAATTCTCTCAATCAATCTAGATAGAATAAGAAATGATAAACTAAAAGTTTATCATAATATGATTGATAAAAATAAAAAAATTAAAGCAGAGTGCATGAGACCAGAATTTTTAATCAGACTTCACAAAACATATCATCCAAAGGCTTTAAATTTACTTAAAGAGTTAAACCCGGCAAAAGTTGACCTATATGATTATTCTGAGTTTCATATAATTGAAACTGGATCAAATTATAAATTCCCAATTCATGATGATACACCGGATAAGCTTTTAAGTGGAGTTATCTATATAAAGCCAGAAAAAAATATTGGCACAATTTTTTATAAAAATAAAAAAGGTGATGGAAAAAATATAGTTGAATGGAGAATGAACCGAGGCGTTTTCTTTTCAAGAAGTGAAAAAGAAACTTGGCATTCTTACAAAGGAGATGGAAAATCAAACAGAGTGGCCCTAGTTTATAACCTGATGACTAAAAGAATTAAAGATGTTTACAAAATTGAAAAAAAAAATTATTTCTTAGGTCAATTAAGATATAAGATCAATCCATACCTATACAGATTTTTTAAATTTACACTTTAATATGAAAATTATTATTTTAGCTGGGGGTTATGGAACTAGATTACCCGAGTACACAGATGTTATGCCTAAGCCAATGGTTAGAATTGGAGGTGTACCCATTTTAATTCACATTATGAATTCTTATTTAAAATTTGGTTATAATGATTTTTATGTGGCTCTTGGTTACAAAAGCGAAGTTGTAAAAAAATATTTTAAAAATTTTAAAAGTTATGATGAAAAATTTAAATATTCTTTAAAAGGCAAGCTTTGTTATATTACTTTGTCTTTTACTGGAAAAAAAACACTCACTGGCGGTCGACTTAAAAAAATGAAGAAATTTGTAAAAAAAAATGAAAATTTTATGTTTACATATGGCGATGGTATTTCAACTGTGAACTTAAAAGCTTTAGAAAATTTTCATTTAAAACACAAAAAAATGATCACCGTTACTGCTGTTAGACCCCCTGCGAGATTTGGTGAAATTTCATTAAAAAGCAATAAAGTGACATCTTTTAAGGAAAAACCCCAAGTAGGACAAGGCTGGATTAATGGCGGATTTTTTATAGCAAATTATAATTTTTTTAATCTTATAAAAGGCAACGCTACAATTTTAGAAAAAGAACCTTTAGAAAAAGCAACTTCAAAAAAGCAATTATACGCATTTAGACACCAAGGCTTTTGGAAATGTATGGATACTAAACGCGATAAAGATGTTTTAGAAAAAATTTATAAAAAAAATAAATTTAATTGAAAAATAAAAAAAAAATCCTTATTGTTGGCGGCACTGGTTTTATAGGCTACCACCTTGCAAAAAAATCTTTAAATAAAGGGTGGAAGGTTTTTAGTGTATCAACAAAAAAACCTAAAAAAATAAGGCATCTCTCTAAAGTTAAATATATAATTTGCGATATTACCAAAAAAAATATTTTAAAAAAAAAAATTAAATTAAAATTCGATTATGTCGTTAATCTCGGTGGCTATGTTGATCACTCCGATAAGGGAAAAACATTTAAAAGTCATTATTTGGGATGCAAATATCTAACAGAAATTTTTTTGAAAAATCCACCTAAAAGGTTTATTCAAATGGGCAGTAGTGTAGAATATGGCCACCATCGATCACCTCAAAAAGAAACTTTAAAATGCAGGCCAGGTTCAATCAAATCTATTTATGGTAAAGCCAAACTTCTTTCAACGAACCATCTTCTTAAGCTTTACAAGCAAAATCAATTTCCATGTACAATTTTAAGACTATATTTAAGTTATGGTCCTAAACAGGATATAAATCGTTTTATTCCTATAATTATAACCTCCTGTTTAAAAAATAAAAATTTTTTATGTTCTGAAGGGAAACAGTTTAGAGATTTTATTTATATAGACGATGTTATTAACGCAATATTTAAATCTCTCAAAAACAATAAAGCAAAAGGAATGGTATTCAATCTCGCTTCTGGAAAACCAATTCAAATAAAAAAGATAATTGAAAAAATTAAAAATTTAATTAAATCTGGAACCCCACAATACGGTAAAATAAAGTTAAGAAAAGATGAAATTTTAAAATTATACCCAAGTATAAAAAAAATACAAAAAACATTAAGCTGGAAACCAAAAACCTCTTTTGAAAAAGGGTTAAAAAAAACTATAAAATTTTATAATCAAAGTGTCAGATAAAATAAAACCTTTAGTAAGCATTATAGTAAATTGTCATAATGGAGAAACTTATTTAAACGATTGCCTGACAAGCATAATGAATCAAACTTATAAAAATTGGGAATTAATATTTTGGGATAATTTTTCAAAAGATAATAGCAAAAAGATTTTGAATAATTTTTCTGATAGCAGAATTAAATATTACCATTCAGATACATTTACGCCCTTATATGAAGCAAGAAATTTAGCATTAAAGAAAGCAACAGGAGATTTTATTTCTTTTCTAGACACTGATGATTGGTGGGTTCCCAATAAAATTGAGAAGCAAATGGATGTTTTTTTAAAAAATAATAACTTAGACGTAGTTTATAGCAATTGTTATTTTTTTTATAATAAAACAAAAAAAAAGAAAATTTTTTCTAAAAATCTACCTGTAGGAAAGATTACACAACAGTTGCTAAATAATTATAACATCGCTGGGATTCTTACAGCTTTGTGCAAAAAAAGAGTTTTTAAAAAACAAAATTTTGTTGGAAAGTACGAAATTATAGGTGACTTTGATTTTTTTATAAAAGTAAGTTTTGGCTGTTCGTTCGATTGTGTTGATGAGCCATTAGCCTACTATAGAATTCATGATTTTAATACATCCTTAAAAAAAATTCATACACAAGTCAAAGAATTGGAGAACTGGGTATCTTTTAACAAGTTTAAAGATGATTTCAGAGATTATTCATTTAATGGAGTATATTTTGTATTACAAACCTTAAAAATAAAAAAAAGTTTTTTAGATGGAGAAAAAATTAAAGCTTTAAAAGAGATTATAACACCACCCCTTAATTTCAAAAAACTTAAATTTCTTTTATTGTTTTTTATACCTAAGAATAAAATAGAATTTTTTATTAATTAACTGCAATGATATCAAATTTATACATAATAAATAACGAAAAGTGTGCCAATAAAGAAGGTAAAATTTTTTGCCAAAATTTAGAAATAAAATTGTTGGGAGAAGATCTAATGAAGTTTTATGATACAAATTTAATTTTAAGAGACTCAAAAGTAAATTCAATTCATGAAATTAAAAAAGCTAAAATTTTACTTTCTTCAAACATATTTTCTTTTTTAAAAAATGTTTTTTTTGCCTCACTAAAAAAAAACTCAAAATACCTAATTATTTCAATTACACCATATACCTTTTTATCTTTCATAGTACTTTTTTTATTTAGAAAAGAAATCTTCTTGTATTTGAGAAGCAGTGGAGAAAAAGAAGTAAAACTTATTCTGGGAAAAAGATTTTTATTTATTTATAAAATTATGGAATATTTCATGGTTAAATATTGTGAAATTATTTGTGTAAATAAAGAAATAGTAAAAAATAGTGAATATAAATTAGTATCTCCCTCATCTATTGATAATAGTTGGTTAAAAAATATTTCTACCCCCAATCTTGAAATAGAAAAACTTTTATATGTTGGAAGATTTAAGGTTGAAAAGGGAATTTATTTTTTGACAGAGATCTTTAGTGAATTAAAAAATATAAAAAATAGAGCAGAATTAACACTAGTTGGGCATGGAAATGAATTAAGTAATTTAACAAAAGCTATAAATATAATGTCTGCTGTTTCTGAAAAAAATGAATTAATAAAAATTTATGATGATCATAATATAATTATTCTTCCATCATATACTGAGGGTCATCCAAGAGTTTTAATAGAAAGTTTAGCAAGAAAAAGGCCAATAATTGTTTTTGAAGAAATAAAACATGTCAAAAAAAACTATAAAGGTGTTTTCGTATCAAAAAGAGATGTAAAAAATTTATCAATTACAGTGGATAATATTATGAAAAATTATAAAAATATTCAAAGAGAAATGGATGAAAATAAACTTCCAACCAAAGATGAATTTATTCTTCAATTAAAAAATATTATTAAATCTTAGACTTATTAAAATTTTTAAAATTTAAAAACAATCCTATAATAAGAAAAATAAAAGCAGAATTATAGGTTGAGAAAAAATTTCCAGAACTTCTAATAGGGAAAAATTCTAAAACTATAGAAAAAAATAAAGCGTAAAAAATAAAATCACCAAATATGTTTTTTTTGTTTTTGGAGTAATATTCTATAAATTTTTTAATTAATAAAATATATAAAGATAGAAAAATAAAGATAGCCCCAAATACCCCGGTGTCATTCAATACCTCAAGGTAATAATTGTGTGTATGGCTCTCACATGTTCTGTTTGGTAAGACAATCCTTTTCTTGCACGTTTCTCTAAAAGATTTTATTCCACTTCCCATAAAGGGTTTTTCTAGCCAGGTTTCTATCGCAGTTGTCCATATTACCCTATGTCCAGTTCCAAAAGGTATTATTCTGATTCCTTTATAATTTTTTTCTTTCCAATAACTATAATCAAACCTTTCATTTTTTAATTGATCAACTTTTTTGTTTTTTGACATCTGTTCTTTAAGATCTGAATAATCTTTATTTACTTCATCTAAAATAAAATATTTTGAACCAGGAATAATCGATCTCACAACATTGGTATAAAAACTATTCCAATTTAAGTAATGGTCTCTTTGAAAAGTTAATATACTCACAAAAACTAGTAAACTTAAAAAAAGTCCACTTAAAAATGCTTTTCTGATACCTTTAGCTAAAATTACTCCTAGAAATAGAAACATTATGAAAAGCATAAAAGGCATTCTGTTTCCTGACAATATGATGGAAGCAGAAAAAATAGCAATTGCACAAGACATGTAAATTAAAAAGGTATTTTTTTTCTCTTTCATAAAAAAAGGAATAAAAAAAATTCCTATACAAGCAAATCTTTGGATGTATCCACCAGATATTAATTCTCCACCAAATAAAAAACTTGAACTATGAATTTGAGGGAAAGGAACATGACCACTTCTTTCAATATTAATTACAGAAATTATTTGTGCTATCCCATCAAAAAGAACAGAAAAGGATACTATTCCAGCAAATATAAGACACGATAGAGAAAAAATTTTAAAGTTAAAATCATTTTTTTCAACCATACAATTTAAAACCAAAAGAAATACTAGATATCGTAAATAAAGAACTGATCTAAACAAGTTTGTGTTATTAGAATTTTGAAGTACATCAATTAATGTAGAAGTGATTATAAATAAAAAAAAACATATTATTGAAATTAAGTAAAAATTTTTTTTAGGTTTAAAAACTTCGATTTTATATAAAAAAATACCCACAACAGATATTAGCAATATGAATAAATTAATAGCCGCATTTCCAATAATGAAGGTAATTGGAAATATGAAAATTAAAAAATTTAATATTGTTCTTGAATAATTAGAGTAATTAACCAGATTCATTTAAATTATTTTTGAGTAGTTAGCATAGGATTTTATTAAATTAAACTTCTTTTTTAAAGCTTTGAAACCATTATTTGAAATTTTTTGTGCAGTTTTCTTTTTCATTATTAATTCTGAAATATGTTTGATAAATTGTTCATTATTTGCATAAACAAGTATTTCTTTATTTTTTGTTAAGTTTTCTATAAGACAATTTTTGCTAACTATTGTAGGTAATCCAAAACTCATATAAGTAAAAATTTTATTTTGTACTCCTGTAGCAATGCTTAGATTACAGACACCGCATAAAGCTTTTTTCATAATTTTATCTAATTTTAGAATTGGGCCATGAACTTCAACATTTTTATTAATTTTAAGAAAAAATTTATCAACAGAATTAATTTTTCCGATGATATTAAATTTAAGATCAGGATTTTTTTTAATTAACTTTGGTAAAATTTTTCTAGAAAAATTATAACATGCCAATTTGTTTGGTAAATAATTTATATTTCCTACAAATATAATATCTCTATTATTTTTCTTATAGCGATATATTTTTTTATTAGGTTTTACGGAGCTCCCTATTTTTACAATTTTATCTTTTTCAATAAAATCTTTAACAATTGGAAGCTCATTTTTTGAAATGAATACTACCTTGTCAAAATTGTTGCATATTTTTTTTTCATAAGATCTTAGTAAAAATTTTTCTAACAAATATAAAAAATAAAAGGGATTAAAAAATGACATCTGTTTTATTATTTGACTGTAATTTTCTGAACCTAGGTCAGTCATCTCTAGAATTGTTTTTCCGTGAAAATCTTCAGGCAAATATTGAGCAGATCTTATTAAATGGAAAATTATAACATCATAATTATCCTTGTTATCAGAAATAAAATTTAACATTTTTTTCGAAAAAAAATATCCTTTTTGCATGGGTTCCATTTTGAATATTGAGATTAAGCTATATAATATTCTTAAAAAGAAACTATTTTTGAAAACTTTAATATTATTTATAAACTTTAAATCTTTTTTAGTGTTTATATTTTCATCTTCTATACAAGCAAAATCAATATTATTTTTTTTTGACAAGAATTTTGCAATATCAAAAATTCTTTTTTGTGCACCATCATAACTATGAGATGAGATTCCCTTGGTTGAGACAATAAGTATTCTTTGCATTAAAATTATATGTTATATCAAATTATTATTTTAAGACAAAATTATGATTGGGCGTGTAGTTCAATGGTAGAACGCTACGTTGACATCGTAGAGGCCATAAGTTCGATTCTTATCACGCCCACCAATTGTAGATGATTTTAAGCTACCAAAAAACCAACAAGTCTTGATAAATCTTTTTGGATTGAATATGAATTATTAAATCTATTTAAATGGTTAAAAAATTAGAAAAAATTATAAAAAGAGAAGTCTTACAATCAGATCTAGAATTTATAAGAAGGTGGAGAAACCAAAAGAAGGTAAGAGACTTATTTTTAACCAATCATATAATTAATAAAACAGAACACTTACAATGGTGGAAAAAACTTAAAAAAGATAAATCTAAATTTATATGGATTATACAATTAGACTCCAAACCTGTTGGCATAATACAAATATATGATTTTGATAGAATAAAAAAGCAATGCTGGTGGAGCGCACATTTAGGCGATAATATTAAAAAATTAAAAATTAACACTTTCAATTTATGGTGCCAAATTGAGGAAGAAGTAATCAAGATATCAAAAAAACTTAACTGTAATAAAATTTTTTGTGAGAGTTTAGAAAAAAACAAATTTGTAATTAATCTTCATGAGAGATTTGGCTATCAACATTTTAAAAGAGAAGAGAGAAAAATTGGTAAAAAGAAAGAAATTGTAATTATAATGAAAAAAAGTATTGGAGAAAAAAAATCTGTTTTAATTTTTGGTTCATCAAATTGGGATCTTGCTGTGGAGCAATTTGAAAAAAACCTCTCAAAAACAATGGATTTTAAATTTAATGTAAAAAATATTCCATTTGGACAAAATGAACTTTTCATTAGTAAAAATCACAAAAAAAACAAAGCAAATTTTGATATCATATTTGCATGTAAAAAATTAGAAGATTTACAGAAAAACCCATTTTTATTTTACTCCGAGGAAAAAAACAATGAAATATATAAAAATTTTTTGATTTGGAAAGAACAGATAAAATTACTTAGAAAAAAAATGTCGGGTAATTTATATATATTATCATTATATCCTTTCCCTGACATCAGGGTATCAATGAATTATCAAGAAAGTACTAATAAAAATATTTTTATCAAAAAATTAAATAATGAATTGATTGAGTTTTCAAAACGTTTAAATGATACAGAAATAATTTCTTTAGAGGGCATTGTTAAAAAATTCGGAACTCAAAATACTTCTTCAGAAAAGTATTTTAATATTGGTAGAATTCCGTTTTCGAACTTTGTTTTCGAGGAAATCGCAAGAGAAATATCATTTTTTGAAATATCTAAATTAGGCTTGGGTTATAAAGTGGTAGTAATAGATTTAGATGGTGTGATATGGGGAGGGGTTGTCGGAGATGATGGCGTTGAAGGTATAGAGTTAAATTATGATTTTCCTGGAAATATTTACATTCAAATACAGGAAGCACTTAAAATACTAACCAAAAGAGGAATTATTTTAGCTGTTTGCAGTAAAAATAATGAAAAAATTGTTAATAATGTTTTTAAAAATCATAAATATATGGTTCTTAAATCTAAAGACATAGTTAATTGGAAAGTAAATTGGAAAAGCAAAGTAGAAAATATTAAAGAGATAGCAAAAAAATTATCAATTGATCTTTCTGCCTTTTGTTTTTTAGATGACTCACCCTATGAAAGAGACATAGTAAAAAAACAATTGCCCCAAGTTAATGTTCTTGAATGGCCAGATGACATTAATTTAATTCCTAATATGTTAATTTCTCACCCAAATCTTCAAATTTCTCGATTAACAAAAGAAGATAATTTGAGGAAAGATTTTTATAAAAAACAAATCTCTATGGAAAATTACAAGAAAAATTTTACTAGTAAAGAAGATTATTTAAAAAGCTTAAATATGAAATTAAATATCTGTAAAATTAATAATAAATTACATCCAAGAGCCTTTCAATTATTTGCTAAAACAAATCAATTTAATTCAACAACAAGAAGACATAATGAGCAGTCATTAAAGAAACTAATTAAAAAACATACAGATATATATGATATACAAATTGAAGATAAGTTTTCAAAAAAAGAGATAATTGGTGTCATAAATTTGGCGTATCTTGATAAAAATATAAAAATAGAAAGTTTTGTGATGTCTTGCAGGTTTTTAGGAAGAGATATTGAAAAGGCTATAATATCTTTTGTGGTATCTAAGGCTCAGAAATTAAAGAAAGAAGGAATTTTGGGAGATTTTATTAAAACAAATAGAAATTCTCCTATAAAAGATTTTTATGAGTCGATGAATTTCAAAAAAATAGACAGCGGTTATTTTTTAAAGATAGATAAAAAATTAGATAATAATTTAAAACAACAAGTAAGCTTTATAAATATAAAAAAACATTAATGAATAATTTTTTTAAAAAGATTGGAGCAAAAAAAATAAATCACGTAGCAGTGGCAACTTATAATATAAATAAGGTTGTTCAAGATTGGCTTTCATTACCAAATTCTAAACTAATATCAAAACCTTTAAAAAATAGGAAGCAAGGAGTCAATTGTGCTTTTGTTCAGCTTAGCAACAATCTTGTAATAGAAATTTTATCACCTTTAGGAAAAAAATCTCCGATTTCAAAACATTTGAAAAGAGGGGGTGGTGTTTATCATTTTTGTTTTGAAGTAGATAATATTTTTAACTCAATTAAACTTGCTGACAATCTTGGTGCCAAACTTATTTCTAAACCTCTAAATGATATAGCTTTTAATAATAGAAAAGTTTCCTTTCTATTTCATTCTGATCATGGCCTCTTTGAATTATTAGAAACAAAAAAAAATAAAAATAATTCTTTAGTTGAAAAAGCATTTAATAGAAATAAGCTTGACTCAAATAAATTAAATAAATTACATGGTATTTTTTTAGAAATTTTTCCAAAAATTAAAGGAATAAAAAAAGATAAAATGAAAATAAATTGTATTGATAAATGGGATTCCCTAGGACATTTACAATTAATAATGGCTATAGAAAAAAAACTAAATATCAAAATTCCGTCATCTAAGTTAGATGATCTAGACAGCTTTGATAAAATTTATGAATTCTTAAAGAATAGATAGTTTGGGTTTAGCGGGTTCTTTTTCAACCTCAAAATAAGCAAGTTTTTCTTATTTACAACAAAAGCAAAAAATACTATAAAACTCTGCCTGGTAATTATTGCGAAGGGGCCACACCCGATCCCATTCCGAACTCGGAAGTTAAGTCCTTCAGCGCCGATGGTA
>MDSW01186697.1_pt1 | contig 30007 bp, 31 predicted proteins | sample 811171 | NCBI WGS metagenome assembly MDSW01 (sample SAMN05326641, study PRJNA326480) | marine metagenome | isolation source: seawater | place: Atlantic Ocean: North West | collected 2012 | reverse complement strand
TTATTTGTTGAATTTTTTTCTTTAAATTAATGTGTCTTTTATTTTTTATTTTTACCGGATGTATGTTTATTCTAAATTTTTGTAATGAATTATTTCTTCTATTTTTTAAAAAATTTTCTAAATTTTTTAAAATTTCATCCTCTTTTACAAAATCATAAGGCAAAAACATCTTATTTTTAAAATCTTTTTTATCAAAATTTTTGTATCTACTTGGGAATGTCAGTTTAATTTTTTTCTGAGGCCAATTATAATATTTATAATAATTTTTTTTTGTATTTATTCCCGATACTAAAAGATAATCTGGAGATCCTTTTGTATAGTATAATTGAGTAGCAATAGAATGGGGTGCCGAATGGTCAAAACCGAACGTTTTGATTTTTTTTAATTTTTTTTGTTTATAAAATATACTTTTTTGAAATGCCTGACCTTCATATGGCATAATTAAATTTTTTAAATTTGATAAATTTTTATTATTATAAATAAAGTTATTAATACAATCAGAAATTAAATAATCTTGATCTATAGTTTGATTATTTGATCCTAAAAATATATTAAACAAATTATATAAAAATATTTTTATAAATTTTATGTAATTTAATAAATTTTTTTTTGGATAAACTAAAACAATATTTTTATCTATAATTTCATTTATAAATTCCTCATTCAACAAAATTATCCATAAAGTTTTTTTATGATTTGAAGAATGTGTTGAAAAATATTTATCATGAAATGTTCCATCATTAGAAAAAGAAGATTTATTACCCCATGTAATTACTAAATTTTTAAAATATTCATTTTTATTATTATTTGAAATTATTTTTAAATTTGAATAGTTAATTAAATTAAAATTTTCTAGTATAAATTTTTTAAAAATGTCTATTTTTAAATTGTAAATTTTATTTTTGATGTATTGACTTCCAATCCCATTTTCATAAAGTGCAAAATAACTTTTTTTTTTAAAAGGTGAGTTTTTTCTTTTAAAATATTCTCTTACAATTTTAAGTATTTTTTTTTGTTTTAAAACCAGATCATTTTTCATAAATGTTACTGGTTAAAATATATTGAGTTTTTTTCTCCCATCAATGTACCTATAACATCACAGACATTACATGGTTTGAAGTTTCTATTTGACGAATTAAGCATTTTTCTAATTGTCAATGACTTTTTGCTAAACCATATATCTAAAAAATCCTCTTCATTTAAGTTCCCTAAAATAATTTTTTTTCCCCAATCATGTGGACAAATTAAAACATCGCCCTGGTAATCTAAAAAAAAAGTGTATGATGGTATATAACAAGGAGTTTTCAACGGTTCTTTCAAACTTTCTATTTTGAATTCAGCATTATCCATCAATCCTGATCTGTTACTCAAAGTTATTCCAAAATCTTTTTCCTCAGAATAATATCGGTGTCTAACTATATATTGATCCTGATTTAAATTAGCAGATCTACATAAGCTTTCTAATTTTTCCGCATCCTCTTTGCTATCATAGGCGCTTATTAAAATTTTATTAAGACCATTTTCAAATAATTTTAGAAGTCTTTTCAAGTTTAAAGGATCACCGTTAGTTACCATTTCAATGTTACTAAATGGTAAACTTTTTCTTGTCATATTGATTAAATTATAAATATTTTTATCAATCAATGGCTCAACAAAACCACTATATCTTACCGTTCCTCTATAATCTAACTCTTGAAGTTGATTACATAATTTTTGATGTAATTCATTTGTAATAAATTCCTTTTTATCTTCAAAAGAAGGATCACTTCTTGGACAAAAAGAGCAAGATCTATTACAAGTACCTGACTCGCTAATCTCAATTTCAGTTGGTAATGGGAGCTTTTTACCTTGAAATTCAAATAACTGAATTTTTTCTTCAACAGTTTTAGATTTATTTTTTAAGTTTGGATCTAAAAACTTTTTATCTAATTCACTCATTTTCTTTCATTTTAAATTATTTATTTTTTTGTCTTATAAGTTTTTCTGCTTTTGCAACATCACTTATCTCATCTACTGCAATTGAATTTGAATTTAATTTTATCATTTTAATTTTTGTATCTAATTCAAAAAATCTTAAAATTTCTATATCCTCAATTTTTTCTAATTTACTCTTTTTTTTCAAAAAATAAAACTTCTTCAATTCTTTTTTATTAAAGCCATATATGCAAACTTGTTTTAAAAATTCTTTATTGTTTTTTTTTTTTTTCACCTGGTATTAAGGATCTAGATATATAAACAAGCTCACTTTTTTCATTAGTAACAATTTTAGGTAAGTTTTTACTTAATGGATTTTCAAATTTATGAACTTTATCATACCCACATATAACATGATTTGGATATTTTTTTTTTGCTGAAATTATTTTTTTTATGTCTGCAGGATTAATTGTGGGCTCATCTCCTTGAACATTAATAAAGATATTTGAATTAATTTTTAAGGAAGCTTCTGCTACTCTATCCGTGCCAGTTAAACACTTTTCTGAAGTCATAATAACTTTATATTTTTCTTTTTTGACTACATTAGCAATTTTATCACTATCGGTTGCTACAAATAAGTTTTTTCTTTCTACTACTTTCGAACAAATATCTGCTACTCTTAGTATCATTTCTCTATTTAAAATTTTTACCAAAGGTTTACCTTTATATCTACTCGAACCGTATCTCGCTGGAATTATTATTACACTTTTCATAATTTTTAAAATTTATATTTTGTTTTTGTTAAAGATATTATTTTTAATTTGTTTGTTATTCGTTTAAGTTTATTTATATAGGTTTGTGTTTCATCTTTAAAGGGATCATCTAAGTCAAAACCATCAAAACCTGCTAAAAATACTTTTTTAACACCCCTTGAAATTAAGAAACCAAGCGTATAAATCAATGTCAGTGGTTTTGGTATTGTAATATAATTTTTATTTATTTTAATGTTCAAACCAAGCTTTAAATCAAAATTTATTAAATTTTGATTTTTAATTTTATTTTTTATTAGTTTTGGTATCGTGTGATATGGCAATAAGATAATTTTATTTTTATCTTTTATCAAATTAATATCTGTAATCAGTCTTAAGGGATGACAAAAAGCTAATAAGTCAACTTTTTTTTCACTAATATAATTTGATCTATTTATTAAAATTTTTGTTGAGTTAAGAAAAATATCTTTATTAATTTTATCTTTCAAACTTTTTCCATTTCCAAAAATAATTACATTTTTTTTGAATTTAAATTTTACATTATCAGTAATATATTTTTTGTTATGACTATCAAAAAAATTCATTGCTAGAAATAATGTATTAGGATTATATTTTTTTGCGTTAAGCGTTTTTAAATTTTTAATAATTTTTTTAAAATGAAAACTCTTATATCTAGAATCTGATAATAACATCTGAATATAAGTTGGATGAATTCTATATTTTCCAGATAAAGAATAATAAATATTTGTGCCCCATTTATATTTTTTTTTTAAAATCTTAAATATTTTTGATAGATCATTTATTTCTCTATATGTTTCTGAGTTTTTTTTATAAAAATATTCAATTAAATCCTCAGTTTTTACGTTTCCTGGGCCCCTACCCATACCTTGAATAGTACCATCAATCCATTTAGCACCAGTTTTGTGTGCAATAATACTATTCTCTAATGCCTTACCCATATTATCATGGGTATGAACACCTAGTGGTTTATTAATATATTTTTTAAAATCATTTAATATTTTTCTAGTACTATTTTTATTTAAAGCACCAAGGCTATCTGCAATATATACAACGTCACAATTAAACTTTAAATCATTACATATTTTTTTAATTTGTATTTTTTTAATTTCACTTATCTGCATTATGTTTACAAATATTTTAAAGCCTCTTTTTTTCAAAAAATTAAGAAATTTTTTTATTCTAAATACTTCATAAAAGTGACATGCAAATCTTATAAATTTAATATTTTTTTTATCTATTTGTTTTAAATTTTTATAAATTTCAAGGCTACTCAATTTATTTCCTATTAGATCTGAGCCATTTATCATTATTCCACAATTAATATTTTTAGGAATTAAGACTTGTTTAAAAAAATTTTTATTACAGTTAGCTGTGAAGCCTTTATTTTTATCTTCTGGAATTGTTAAAAAACCTATTTCAATATTATTTATTTGGGTTTTGCTAATTTTTCTTAAGTAACTATCTATTAAATTTTTACTAAAATTCCAATTATTATAATATCCGCCATCTCTTAATGTGCAGTCGATTAAATTAACTTTATTATTCATAAAGTATTATTTAATTTTCTATATCCTTAATATTATCTCTAATTATTTTTTCTAATTCTTTTACAGTAAGAAATTTTGAGTTTGAACTACTATTATATGAAAAATCATTTTTAACTTTTTTTGCATTTTTTTTAATTTTTAAATATTCATTAATTCTTAAGTAATAATTTTCAGAATTTGGGACAATTACATAATGGTTTTTAAATTCAACAGTATTGGAAGCATCATTTATAGAAATCATCTCTTCATGTTTTTTTTCTCCTGGTCTCATTCCAATGTATTTAATTAAAGGTTTCTTTGAAACTGCTTTAATCAAATCTTTTAGATAGTAAGATTTTAATTTTGGAATATATATTTCCCCACCCAACATATCTTTAATTGCAAAAAGTACAAATTCTACACCTTCTTTTAAGGTAATATTAAATCTTGTCATACTTGAGTCAGTAACTGTAAAAAACTTTTCGTTCTTTTGTCTTAGAAATAATGGTACTACAGATCCTCTACTGCCCATAACATTTCCATATCTAACAACTGAAAATTTAATTTTATTCTTACCTTTGTAATTATTTGCAGCTACAAAAAGTTTATCTGACAATAATTTAGTCGCTCCGTAAAGGTTTACTGGAGATGATGCTTTGTCTGTACTCAGTGCAATTACTTTTTCAACTTTGTTATTAAGTGCACAACTAATTATATTCTCTGCACCAATCACATTAGTTTTTATATATTCAAAAGGATTATATTCAGCCATATCAACGTGTTTTAATGCTGCTGCATGAATAACAATATCTGCATCCTTCATTGCAAAATTAAGTCTTTCTTTGTCTCTTACGTCTCCTAGAAAAAATCTTATTTTTTTTGAATTGTATATTTTTTTGAGTTGATATTGTTTTAATTCATCTCGACTATAAATTATTATTTTTTTTACATCTGCGGTTTTTAATATATATGAGATCATTTTCTTTCCAAATGATCCTGTACCACCAGATATAAATAAATTTTTATTTTTAAGATATTTTAGATCCATAAACTTATTTATTTTCAATTTTTAAAATTCTGCTACACTTTTTAGCTACATTATCACTGTGTGCAATCAATAATATACTTACAAAAGAAATTTTTTAAAAAAATCAAGCAGGTTAAATATATTATTTTGATCGAACACTACCATTACTAATCAATTAAATTTTTTTTAATATAAATAATGTATTATTTCCATTTAATCTTCTATGAGAGATTATAGATAAATCGTTTTGTTTAAACTCGTAACGCCAAAATCTTGGATAAGCATGCCCATTTTCGTCAATTAAAAGAATTAAATAACCTGATTTTTTTAAAACCCTGGACATATGTCTAACTAAAGGAAATGTCGGTTTGATAAGCTCTAAAGTTGCACCATGGGAATATATTATTTCAAAAAAATTATCTTTTTTTTTAAATAAATAATTTTCGAATGAAGCACATTTTATTTTTACTTTTTTTAAATTAGGAAAAAATTTTTTTGAATTTTTAATAGCTAATTTACCAATATCAACACCATATAAATTTCTATAACCATTTTTTTTTAAAAAATTCAAATGTCTACCAACATTACAACCTAAATCTAATATTTTAGAATTTTTACCTAAGGAATATTTTTTTACTTTATTTAAAAGAAATTTGGCGTCATAATTTAATTCTTTATAATATTGAAAACCATGTACGCTTTTTTTGGAAGCATTATGCCAATAACGAGACATTATATTATAAGGAGAAAACCAAATATTATTTAAAATTAAGTAAAATATTTTATTTCTATTATTTGAAGTAAATTTTTCGTCATATCTTTTATAAACTGAATTCCATCTTGGTGTTAAAAAAGTATTTTTAATTTTTTTAAGAAATGTACTTACGATTTTCATTTTAAATTTATTTTAGAAAAAAATTTTTTAAAACATTAATTACTTTATAAATATCTTTTTTTGGAAGATTATAGTATATTGGTAAAGATACTTCTTTTTGAAAAAAATTTTCAGCATTTATTAGTGAAAAGTTTTTTTTAAATGTCTTTTTTTTAAAATAAGAAAATAAATAAGTGGGCTTATAATGTACTTGTAATTTAATTTTTTTTTTATAAAAAATTTTAAATAAATTTTCTTTTGTTTTATTTATTTTTTTAAAATCGATTAAAATAGGATATAAATGATATGAATGATTGCAATTTATTTTTTGAGGTAATTTAATATTTTTTATACCAGAAAGCTCTTGGTCATAAATTTTAGAAATCATTCTTCTATATTTTAAAAATTTAAAAATTTTTTTAATTTGACTATTTCCTAATGAAGCCTGTAATTCACTCATTCTAAAATTTAAGCTAGGTTCTACAATGTCATAATCCCACCATCTCTTTTTTTTAAGCATTCCATGTTCACGAAAAATTTTTAATTTTTTATAATAAAATTTATTATTAGTTAAAATTGCTCCACCTTCACCAGTCGTAAAATGTTTTACAGGATGAAAACTTAAACAACAAATATCTGCATATTTAGATGCATATTTTCTATCACCAAAATACTCAGTTCCTATTGAATGACAATTATCATTTACTAGAGTAAATTTATATTTTTTAGATAAAAACTTTAATTTTTTCCAATCACAAGCATGTCCTGCATAATCGGTTGCTATTAAGCTTGTTATTTTTTTTTTATTATTTTTAAGATATTTTTCTAATAAAACTGTGTCTATACAATAAGTATTAGGATCAATATCTATAAATATTACTTTTGCCCCAAGTATTTCAGCTACGTTTGCCCCTGCAACAAATGTTAAAGGAGTAGTAATAATTGTTGATTTTTTGCTCCATTTTAGAGCTCTACCTGCTAAGTACAATGCTGAAGTGCCATTTGAAACTGCTAAGGAATATTTGGATCCAAAAAAGCTATTAATATTTTTTTCAAATCTATTAACTGCTGGACCTTGAGTTAAATAATCACTTTTTAAAGTTTTTACTACTTCTTTGATGTCTTGTTTATCTATAAACTGTCTGCCATAACTAATCATGTCAAATTAATAGACCCAATTAACTATTCTGTCTAATTATATTTTTAAAATAATTTATAAAAATTTCACTAACTTGAATATCTTGGCTATCAGGATATTTAATATAATCATTAAAATATTTTTTATATATATCTTTATTTATTTTTTTTAAATTATTATCTAGAGCTTGCTTATTGAATGTATCTATATTGAATAAGGGTTGTTGAAAATACCTCGAATAGCCGTGTACGGTAAAACTATCGTATGATTTAATATATTCGTTTGATGTTAAAAAAATTATAGGTTTCTCTAAAATAACTGCATATGATAATGCTGAACTTTGATGACAAAGGACATAGCTAGCATTTTTAATCAATTCATATGTTTTATCATAATAAAATGACCTACCATGCCAATAATCCTCTTTTGCATCCTCGTAATTAGATTTAGGGTGCGATGCTATAACAACTTTAGTATTACTATATTTTTCAAAATTAGAAAAAAAATTATTTAATGCAGGAAAATATTTTTCTTTAGTAACCTTAGGATTAAATCTTTTAAATATTGTTCCATCAGTATGAAATGGCAGATACTGATCCAAAAAAACAGAATATTTTTCATTTATTAATGAATTTTCTTTATGAAAATATGAATTTAAATGTAGATCGTATTCTCTACTATGACACTTAATTATATTGCTTTCTGGACCAATCATGTTGTCATTTAAACCTTTTAAACCGCAAACAAAAATATTATTTGCAAAGAAAATATTTTTTTTTTTAAATTTTAAATATCTTAATTTTCCCATTAATCTCTTTATGTCTAAAAAAGTAAAAAAAATATTTAAAAACTTTTGAAAAATATTTTTTTCTACTTGAAGCACATAATGATTTTGAATAACAGTTAAGGAAAATGAGTTTATTCTAAAAAAATCATTTAATTTTAAAATTAATTCATAATTTGAAACATGATGAATTGTAGTTAGAAATTTATTAAATAAAAAATTTTTCTTGAAATCTTCAAAATTTTCTACTTCATGAAAATTATTCAACTTTAGTTGTTTTTTTTTAACAATTTCATTTAATTTTGGATTTGTGATTTTAGTAAAATCAAAAATATAAACTTCAAATTCTTCGCTTAACCTTTTTATAAAAAATTTATCAAATTCTTTTTTTTGAAAACCAATATCAGTAATAATAGCAATTTTTTTTTTCATTAACCTAGCTAAAATCAAGTTTAACAATATCAGTATTACCATAAATATCATTAGAAGCGACACCGATTGATTTTACTTTGTCTAGGGGAAGAGTATCATCATGAAATGCATAATGCCAAATTTGTGGTTTTAAATCAAAGTCAAAATTATCATGAACAAATTCACCATCTTTTTTTTCTATTGCTAAAAATGGTTGTGGTCCAAAAGTCTTACCCTCAATACACTCAACAACAATCCTGGGAACATCATTATCATCATTAATATATTTAATTTTTAATTTTATAGGATTTTTGTTTTTAGAGTCAGTCTTCCATATTATTTTATTAAACGCTGACTTTGTATCCATATAAAAGAATTTAACTTTACTATATTTTTTTGAAATTTTATAAATCATATCTCTCAAGTACTTAACTTCATATGAAAGATCTCTAAAATCGTGACTTGCAAATGCTACAAGTGCAGGCATCCCTTTGTTTGCCTGATTAAATGCCTTATCCATTTCAAAATCATTGATACTTGCAATCCTATTTAACACGTTTAAAGCTCTACCAATATAACGTCTACAATTTCCACTAATTTGATAATCGTCATGACTAGGATTATATACGACCCAATCTTTAGTGGCCCTTCTCCAATCTCCTGATCTACCGTTTCTAAAATCAATGGTATTTTCAAGATGTTGGCTATCTTCATAAGACATATTTGTAATATCAAATGGAATCCATTGTTCTAAAAATAAATTACTATCAGGTCGTTCAGCCTGGAATCCTGCTCTAAAGCAACTAGGAAAAAAATTTCTCTCAATTATTTTTCTACACAATATTTCATATAAATGTTTAGAATTTATATAAGAAGTTCCACATTTATGAGCGTCTTTAAACATTGACATTGGATGAAAATGCCAAAAAATTTGATCACCAAATTTTTTTTTATTTTTTAATAAATTTTTATAATAATCAAATATTTTATGATGTCCTAGCTCTCTTCTTCTTGGATTATTAATATAGCCTACATGATCGAGACAATGCCAACTAAAGACCCAAGGATTTCCAATGCTATCCGCTTTATCTAATCTAAATTTCTCATCAAACAAAAATTTGTGCATATTTGTGATTTTATCCCAATTGTCATTATAATTCGTCAGATGACTACTAAGCATATCTGCTATCTCAGTCTCTTTGCCATTTAAAGGAATTTGCTTGTTTCTTAATTTATTTAAGTTTTCCTCTGATTTTATTTTAATATCAACATTATAAATATTTTTTATTCTATCAAATTTTGCATCTAACGATTCATACAAAGGACCCTCTGTATCTACAGCATGAACAAAATATACTTCTTTAGTCATATTTAATTTTTTTTAAAATTTTGCATTTTATAAACCCATATTAAAAAAAAATATATGTAGATTATTTTTTTACAACAAAAGATGGTCTTTTATAATATTTTAATTTCTCAATTTTATAGTTTTTATTTTTAAAAAATTTATCTACAGCTTCTGTTGCTCCTGATATTTCGGCATAATCATCAAACAAGATTATACCACCTTTTACAACTTTATTAAATAATTTCTCTAAAACGAAAAAGGTAGGTCGAAAAATATCTAAGTCCAAATGTAATAAAGAAATTTTTAAATGTTTATTTTTTTTTAGAAAAATTGGTAAAGTTTTTACTACATCTCCTTCAATAAGTTCAAAATTTGAATAATTGTTTTCTTTAAAAATATTCTCTAACTCTTTTTTTTTAATTCCAAAACCAATCTCTTTAATAAATTTTTTTGCAAATATTTTATCTTCTTTATTACCTTTAGATGTAAATTTGCCAAAATCATCAAAACCTATTATTTTTCTACTACTTTCATTTTCTAAAATTTTTCTAAAAGATAAAAATTTTGATAAAGAAGCTCCTTTAAATACTCCAAATTCTATTACATGACCAGGTAAGTCTAATATTTTTTTATAAATTTCGTAATGATAAATAAACTTTGAGATTCTTGAGGTTTCTGATTTTAAATAAAAAATATTTTCTGCATCCCAAATTTGTTTTTTTGTTTTTTTTTTTAATGAATAATTAAAAACCATTTTAAAGATATAAATATATATTTTTTTTTAGCAATAATATTTTCTTAAATTATTTATTAAAATAAATGATCCGCACCCATTATACCTGTATTTAAATCTTCTAAGTAATAACCACTTAAAAAAGGATTGTCGCTATTAAATGTTACCCAGCAAGTTTCTTTACCTAAAAATCTCTTAATTTTCTTATTTTTATTAATATCTATAAAATAATTTCCATTATCATTTATAATAATTTTTTTTTCAAAAAACTTATTATCTCTTTCTCTCCAAAACTTAATATCAACTATTGATTTTTTAAATCCTTTTTTTGCAAGGCTGAAGTTACTAAGAACTACTGAAGATTTTTTATGATTTAAAATTGGACACCATTTAAAAGTTCCGCGCTTATTAAAAATTTCTTTATTGGGTACCTGAGCATTAAAACAAATATTGCTTGGTACATCATATTTATTAGGTTTTCCTATGTTTAAACCAAACTTAAGTCTGCTAGGTAATTTACCTTTGCCATTAATCAATATTTTTGCAAATAAAAAATTTTCATTATTTGAAATTTTTTTATTTAAATAATTTTTAATATTTAGATAAATTGGAGAAATTAATTTTTTTTTAATAATAATAATATTTTCAACTCTCTCAATACAGTTTCCATTTGGATTATAAATTTCTAAATCAAATTTTATATTTGATTTTGGGTAAATTGGATACAACACAAGATCAGTATATTCTTTTTTTTTGTAAAAAATTGGAAAAGTAATAATTGAGTCATGTAAGTTCTTTTTGTCAGGATTTAACCAAAATGATTCTTTATAATTATTTGATGTATCGTAATAAGTATGTGTTAATGAAAATATAGAATTATCCTTTTTCATATTTCCACATATGAATCTTGGAAAAAATCCTTTAAAATCGTGAAATATTTTAACTGTTCCCTTTTTTCCTTCTAAAAAAAATTTTTCTTTCTCTGTTAGAAAAAAAATAAATTTTGTTTCTAATGGTCTCAATTTATTAATTAATATTTTTTTCCTAAGTTTTTTTCCTTTAAAATTAATAATTTCTAGTTTTAAAATTTTTTTAAATGCTCCAAATTCTCCATTTACAAATGCAAAATAGGGAAGAAAACCTATATTTGGGATAATATCGAAACCAGACTCGGGCACATGTATATCTGAATTTGAATTTAAATCCTCAAAATTGTTATATATTCGTCCACATGAATGAACAAAGGTAGAGCTTTTTTGTGACAAATAATTTAAAACAAAAGCCGGATATGGATAAACCATATCCCTAGATGAAAAGACCTCTAGCTCGACAGATCCAATAAATTCAAAATTTTTTTTATTTATCAATTTTCTAATTTCAACTTTGTATGATTTGATCTGATCCACCATTATCGTCTTTCGTTTGATAATTTTTCCCTTGTTATCTCTCAAGGTAACTAAAATAGACACTTCTGAAATATTTCTTTTAAGCAACCAATATCCCATAAAAGTAACATTAGTTTCTAAGTAATTATTATTTATTACTGGAAAAATTGCAGATGATCTAAATATTGGTTTTTGAATCGAATCTAACTTTTCACCAAAAGACCTTGTGGAGATCAAATGCTGCTTGTATGTTTTCATATTTAATCAATTTAAAGCTCGGAAAAAAAATAATTAAATACTTTAATGAAAAAGTTGTTTAATCATCTGTACCATCTTTATTTGCAGTATGTCTTAATTTCCAAGTATTTCTCTCTTTTTTCCATAAATGCCAAGGCCTAAACTTATCTAATCTTTTAAAAAATTCATCTTTTTTTATATTTAAATAAGATAAAATTTCTTCAAAATATATATCTGGAAATTCACCATCATATTTTTTTATTAATTTCATTGCTTCCTCATAATTCAAATGATTATTTCTTATTTCTTGACTTGCATCATAAGTTGTTCTTCCAATTCCAAATTTTATGAATGTAGTATAATAATGTAAATCATCAATTTTATCATCTATACTATTATATTTGGAATAAGTGCCTTGAGTCCTGAATGGCCTGGGTATAAACCCACAATTTTCAACTGCATAATAATATGTTTCTTGTGGAATCCAATTTAGATAATATCCTAAATAATGAACTTCAATTTTTTTTTTATCTATATCATCATATTTTGCTGGCATAAAAATATCTAAATCTTTTTTTTTTATATTATGTTTTTTGTGCAGATCATTTATACTTGAACCACCTAAATAAATAGAATTTATATTTTTATAAGCGAAGTAGGATTTATTCCTCAAAGAGGATTTGTTATCTGCAATAGGGTTTCCATGCTCTGCTTCATTTTCACCATAAAAAACTAATGGTATATTCTTTTTTAATGCAATTTGGATGGGATAATTTTTTTGACCAAGCATAAAGGTTTGAAATGGGTGCATTAGATTTAGTACTGCTAATTTTGTAAGCTTAATCATTGTTCCCTCATCTCTTTTCGCAGAAATATTTGAAAATTTTCCACTTTTTATCCAATTCTTAAAATTTTTATATCCATAACCAGTATATAAGATAGGAGGCCAGGTTACTGTTAATGGATTCATTCCATATTTAAATTTTAAAACATGCGAAGCATAACAACTATCTTTTCCACCACTACCTGGGACTATACAATCATACTCTCCATGTTTTCCTCTATGTTTTTCTAGAAGATTTAAAAGTTCTTTTTCTCTTTTTTTAAAATCTATTTTTTTTTTTTTGTTGAGAATAATGCCAACTTTCAGATATTCCATTTTTATCAAATTTAAGTGTATTTTTTCTTTCTAATGATTTATGGGAAAATTCTTGAGTAGATGCAGGTCTTTGATTAGACATTAGTGTTTTCTTACAAAAAAGAACTTTTTTTGGTAATCCGTATAGTGTTTTTCTCATATAAAATCCTGTAGGACATTTTTTAACAAATTTATTCCAGCAAGCGAACTTTTTTCAGGATGGAACTGAAAGCCAATTATGTTATTTGAAATTACTGATGAACAAAAATTTAGTTTCTTTAATTTAGTATTAGTTAATATTGTATCCTTATTTTTAGGTTCACAGTAATAAGAATGAACGAAATAAAAAAAATCATTATCATTTTTAAATAAATTGTTTTCTTTCATTTTTTTTATTTTACTCCAACCTATATGAGGTATTGTGTTCTCTTTAAGAGGTATTTTTTTTACTTTGCCCTCAATAAGATTAAGTCCTTTTGTTTTTTTAAATTCAGAACTTTCACTAAAAAATAATTGCATACCTAAACAAATTCCTAGAATTTTTTTATTGGCGTGTACATAATCTTTAATATAATTATCAAAATTTTGTTTTTTTAAAGAATTCATTCCTTCTACAAATGAACCCACACCTGGTAATATTAATAAATCAAAATTTTTTTTACTGATTTTATTGGACAATTCTACTTTACATCCTAATGATTTAAACGCCTGAAATATACTAAAAGTGTTATTAAATCCCAAATTTATAATTCTTATTTTTATTTTTTTAAAGTCTGACATTAATTTGATTCTTTCTTAAAAATTTTTTTAAATCTTTTATTAGGTTTATTTTTTTTCTTTTTTTTTTTAACGTTTGTAAATAGTGAGTATTACCAATTTTTTTTAAGTTTTTAATAAAATATGGAGCTGCCTCATAATGGAACAAACTAGATATTGCAACTCCATCAATATTTGTATCTTTGATTATTTTTTTTACATGATTAAAATTTCCTGCCCCACCATGGGCGATAACTGGTATTTTTAATTTATCTGAAATTTTTTCTACAATGTTGATATCAAATCCATTTTTTAAACCTTCCTTGTTGACTGATGTCAAAAAAATCTCTCCAATTCCTAGATCTTCAAGATTTTGTGCCCAAGAAAGGGGATCTTTTCTCACAAGATCTCTCCCATTTGAACAAGAAATAAAATAATTATTATCTATTTTTATTGTCTCTACAATTGCACATAATGTAGATGAACCAAAAATTTTTTTAGCTTTTAAAATTAAATTAGGAGTTTTAATTAATTGAGAGTTTAAGCAAACTTTATCAGCTCCATAACTTAAAATTTGTCTAATATCTTCAACTGATCTTATTCCACCTCCTACAGTCATTGGAACAAACAAATCTTTAGCAGTTCTAGAAATAAATTTTTTTAGATCATTAGTACCATACAATGTAGCTACATTATCTACATAGCAAATTTCGTCAGCACCACATTCATAATAAAATTTTGCAAAATCATAAGGATCTCCTAAAACTCTCAAACCCTCTAAGTTAATTCCCTTAATAAGGAGGCCATTCTTAATATCGAGTTTAGGAATTATTCTTATAAATTTTTTGTTCATAAAAATATCTACAAATGAATTATTTAAAATATATTCAATTTTTTTTAAAAATTCTCACTTGTTATTTTTTTTGTAATATTTTTTAATTCTTTCATATAGTATTTATAATCTGGTGTATCTTTAAATTTTAATCTAATATTTTTACTAGTGTCAGTAGCTGACCAATTCTCAGGCTTAGTGGGATCACTTAATCTTTCGTGAGTACCTTTCCCATTTTTTTTAAATTTTAAATAATACTTTTTTAATATTTTATCTTGTTTTAAATATTTTAAACCTTGTTCTAAATCTTTTGAGGTTGTGTCTATCAGATAATATCCATTTTTAATCATAAATTTCTTTAGAATGTGCTGTGTTAAAGCAATCTCCCACGGTTTGATTTTCTTTTTCCAATTTGTTGTTCTTTTTTTTGAAAACCCTATTGCTTTTTTATTTGTATATGCTGTTGTGTTTATGTAATTGAATTTTGATAATAATTGATTATTCCAATTCTTGTCTTCTAAAAATTTTTTATTAAATTTTAAATTTAAAAAATTATAAATTTTTTTTATAGTTTTGGTAGGACTGTTGTGTATATCCTCAAATTTTATTTTTATAAATCTATTTTTTCCAAATTTTTTTAAATTTTTTTCACAATGCATTAATGCATCTAACCAGTAAAACAAGATAATAAGATATCTATATCCTGGTTCGTAAGTTAAAGTCTTCCATGACATAAGTACTGCTCTAGGGTCTCTGATAACTTGAAAAGCCTTGTAACTTTTATCTAATAAAAGAAAATCATTAATTTTATGCCACTCGGAATTAGCATTTTCTCCGATTATCTTTTTATTAATATTTAAATCTAAAAAATATTCAGAAATAGATTGAAGTACATCATTATAATTTTTTTTTTTTCTTTTAATGAATTTTTTTATTAATATTTCACTTTCTAATTTAATTCTATTACGAAATTTAACCCTTAAACAAAATTCATAAAATAATTTTAAGTAATTTTTTTTTTTTGAGACATTATGATATTTTTTGAACATGTATCTAAAAAAATGAATTATATCTTTTGTAATTAAAACTTTTGGATGAAGCGAAATTATATTTGTCATAAGAGTTCCACCTGATCTTGGTGTACTCGATCCAAATATGATTTTGTATTTCATAGAATTTTAAAGAATTTTTTTTGCAACTATGTAGTCTTTTTTATAATCAATGTCGATGTTTTCTTTCTCACTTTCTACAATATGTGGTTTTATAATTCCTGAATAAAACTTTTTATATTTTTTTAATTTTTTTCCTGATATTATATATATTGAACCATTTGGAACTAGATATTCAATAATTCTCTCTTGTATTTTGTTTTTTTTATTTAAAAATATATTTGTTTTTTTCTTTTTAAAAGTAATTACTGTGCTATTAGGATTTTTTTTTGCCTTATTAATACAGCTAAAATAGGTTTGTTTTGATCTATAAGGGCTTGTTGGTTGAAGCAAAATTACGAAATCAACTATAGAATTTTTTTTTTCATACCATTTAAGAGCGTGCAAAATTACACTTTCTGAAGTTGCTTTAGAAGTTGATAATTTTTTTGGGCGTAACCCTGGGCAAAGGATTTTTTTTTTAATTGCTATATCTCTTATTTTGCCCGAATCTGTTGTTACTAAAATATTATTATTTGGTAAAACTTTTTTTGCGAATATTATGGTATGTTCAATTAAGGTTTTATTTTTTATTTTAAGTATATTTTTATTTTTAAGTCTAACAGAATTTTTTCTTGCTGGAATAATTATCAAATTATTCATTTTGTTTTATTAATAATATTATGATAATTTTCTACAGTACCAATCTCATTCCACTCCTCATGTGCAGGAAATATAATTACTTTTTTTCTTTTTTTTTTAAGTATCATTAAAAATTTTGGAGCATCAATTTTTGTATTTTTTTTCATCAAGCTAATTACTGAATTTGAAATTATGTAAATTCCTGCATTAATATAGATCTTATCAACTGGTTTTTCCTGAAAATTGTCAATCAATAATCCTTTCGATTTTACTACACCATACGGATTTGAATTGACCATTACTTTTACTGCCATTGTAGCGTGTGATTTATTTTTTTTATGGAAGTTCAACATTTCTTTTAAATTTATATTTGTTAATGTATCTCCATTGATTACAACAATGGATTTTTTTGACTTGTTTTTAAAATAAGCAAGCGATCCAATCGTTCCTAATGGTTTTTCCTCTCTAATGTATTCAATAGAAACTCCTAAATTTTTACCGTTTTTAAAATAACTAATAATATTTTCTGACAAATAATTTACAGAAATTAAAATTTTTCTAAATCCCTGAGACTTTAAATTTAAAATAATATGCTCTAACATTGGTTTCCCACCTATTTCTAGCATTGGTTTAGGACAATTATTTGTATAAGGCCTCAATCTTTTTCCGTATCCACCTGCCATTATTACGACTGGGTTGGAAATTTTTTCATTGGTTTCATAATCATTCAATGAGTAAAGTCCTATTGTAACGTAATTTTTATCAATAACTGGTAGGTGAAGTAACGTTTTAGTTTTCATTAAATATTCTACAGTTTTTATGGGTGTATCTTTCTCAACAACCATTGGATTTTTTTTTATTAATGAACTTATCTTGCTATTGAGATCTAATCCTCTAAGTAAACCACGCCTGATATCACCGTCTGTTATAACTCCTAAGAGGTTTCCACCCGAAGAATTTATAATTGCAATTTGCATACTCGATTGGTTTAAATTAGTAATTACATCTTTTATTTTAGAATTAATATTTAAAGTGCATTTCTTTATATATTTTTTATTAAAAAATCTCATTTCAATATTTTATAATTTATTGTTACAAATCTTCGATATTATTGAGTACATTTTCTTCAAAATATTTTTTTTATAATAAGGGTTTTTAAAATTTATTTTTTTATTATTTATAACTTTATTTATAATATGATAGATTTTTTTACTATCTCCCATTACATTAAAAACACTTGGTCCAGCTATTCTTCCTTTTTGTCTATCTCCAATATTAATTGTTGGAATGTTGGCGCTTGGTGCTTCAATTATTCCAGAGGAGGAATTTCCTACAAGTATATCAAAACTAAATAATAAATCTTTGTAATTAAATATTTGTGCCTTTTTTAATAATATAACATTTGAATGTAATTTCTTAAATTTTTTCAAATGGTTGATAATAAAATCAGAGTCTAAGTCATGACCAGGATAAGTAAACAAGATTAAATACTCTTTATAATTTGAAAGGGCTTTTAGCAATTCTAAAAAATCCTTTCTAGATTTAGAAATAGACATTGTTGACGAATGATACGATACTAAAATTTTCTTTCTATACTTTGTGTTCATATAAATTTTTGGATTTTTGTAATTTTTTAAATTAAATGAACCAATTGCACCTAGGTTAAAAACTGTTTTTGAATTTCTGGAAATTTTAACAACTTTATTTAAATGCTGTTTATGTGAAACAAAGTGATAATCTGAAATTTTTGTTATTATATCCCTCCATATATTATCTAATGATCCCTTGGTAGTTTCGCCACCATGTAAATGAACAATTCTAAAATTTAAAAATTTAGCACAAATTGCAAATATGAGAGCTTCGTACCTATCACCTAAAATTATAACTAAATTAGGTTTTTGTTCATACAAAAGTTTAAAAAATTTATGAAAATAATTACTAAATATTTTAGAGAAATTTTTTTTATCAGAATATTTTAAGTTTATTTTTACTTTTAGACTCTTTGAAAATTTTTTTTTTTCATTTGAATATTTCTTATATAAGTTACTTCCAGTTATCAGCAATTTTGTTTGAAATTTTTTTTTATCTTTTATAAATTTATATATTGGAAAAATTAAATCATAGTCAGCTCTACTTCCAGATAGAAAAAGTATTTTTTTTTTCATTAAATTTTAATTATTTCGTTAATCTTAAAATCCGTTTTCGATCTTTTATTAAGAATAGAATTAATTTTCATACTTTCAATTCCACCTCCTGTTCTTTTCGCTGTAAGATTTTTTAAGGAAAATTTTTCACCTTTTTTTATAAAATTTTTAGCCACTAAATATTTTTTAACTAAATTTGCATTATTTTTTTCACTATTTGTAAGTTTCCCTTTTTTAGTTTTTAGAGTTTTTGTGATGTTTCTAATTACATTCACCATTTCCTTAAATTCCTTAAAGTCTAAGCTAATTTTGTGATCAGGGCCTGAAAGATTTTTATTAAGAGTAACATGTTTTTCTATCACAATTGCTCCCAAAGCTACTGCTGCGTATACTGCTTCGCATCCTATAGCATGATCCGAGTAACCAGAAGAAACGTTAAAAATTTTTTTTAGCTTGTTCATGGTTAAAATATTTACATCATTTAAAGGAGTAGGATAAGCTGTATTGCAATGCAATAGAGTAATTTTTTTTTTATCCTGGCCATTTTTACAGAGTAACTGCAAGGCCTTTCTAATTGATTTAAAGTCACACATTCCAGTTGAGATAATTAATTTTTTATTAATTTTTCCTAATTCTTTTAATAAAAAAAAATTTGAAATCTCTGAAGAACCAATTTTAATTATATTTGATTTCTTTTTTAAATAAGTAAGACTTTTAATATCAAAAACTGAAGCTAAAAATTTTATTTTAATTTTTTTACAAAATTTAATTAATTTATCAAAATCTTTATAAGTAAGTGACAATTTTTTGAGCATATCATATTGATTTTCAGATTGATCACTTGTGTTAGTTTTTTGATAATTAGTTTTTTTAAGTTTCTTTAATGCAATCTCGTCATAATCAAAAATTTGGAATTTTACAAAATCTGCACCAGCTTTTTTAGCTTCCTGTGCCATTTTTTTTGCTTTATTGAAATTGCCATTATGGTTCACACCAACTTCTGCAATTATGTTAACTTTCATTTTTTAATAATAGACCCCATTTTTATAAACGTTTTTTCTTTTATAGATAAGTTTTCTCTTAAGACACTCCCTGAACCAATAAAAGAATTTTTATTTATATTGCAACCACCATTTATTATTACACCTGTTGAAATTTGAGTGTTATTACCTAGTGTAACGTCATGCTCAATCAAAGAATGGGAATTAATTATACAGTTGTTTCCAACTCTTGAATTTTTATTAATTGTAACACCATGAAAAATTTGGGTACCCTCTCCAATTTTAACATTTTTTGAAACATATGAGCGGGGTGAGCATACTGTAGGAAAATTAAATCCAATTTTTTTAAATTTATTGATCAATTTTTCTCTTAAATATAAATTTTTATAAAATGAAATTCCTAAAACTAAATTATTACATAATTTAAGTATTTTTTTATAATCATCATCACTACCAATGATATTATAATTTTTTAAAAATTTATTATTTATCCTTTTTTCATTTTTTTTTGAAATAACACCTATAATTTTAAATTTTTTTGTACTTTCAATCAAATCGATACAAGATACAGCGTGCCCTCCTGTTCCTATAACACAAATTTTTTTTTTTCTTATCATTTCATCAATAAATGTGCGCTACTTGGCAAGCAAATTATTCTTTTTTCTAATTTTTCTGCGTTAGATAAATTCATTTTTGGACATTTTTTATAAATAGATATTTTATGATTTAATTGCCAAATTGGTCTTACATTAATTTGATTTTTGTTAAGCATATTAATGACTTTATTTCTTAATTTAGTATCTTCTGATTTTAATAAAATTGTGATTAACCAATAATTCCAAGAAAAATTTTTAGGTGGTTTCAAAAGATCAAAAAGTTCATTATTTAAAAAAATTTTTTCATATATTTTAAATAATTTTTTTTTATTATTTATGTATCTTTTCAATCTCGTTATTTGAGCAAAACCTAAAGCAGCATTCAAATTTGGCATTTTAATATTATATCCCAAATCATTATACTCATATTTCCATTTATGCGAAATTTTAGCATTTTGAGATAAATGTTCAGCCTTTTTAAAAATTTTATAATTGTTTGTTATCAATGCTCCCCCTGCACCTGTTGTTATAATTTTATTTCCATTGAAACTTAAAATTCCAACATCTCCATAAGTACCGAGGTGTTTACTGCGATGCTTGCTTCCTAAACTTTCTGAGGCATCTTCAATTAATTTAATATTATAATTTTTACAAAGTTTTAATAATTCAATCATATTACATGAAATTCCAAAAATATGAGTTGCTATTAAACATGATACAGTATTGCCTGTTTTAATATTAATTGTTTTATTTCTTTTTTTTCTAAAATTTTTTTTCAAATAAGATTTGAGTTTTTTTATATCTATTCCTAAACTAGAGCTCTCACTGTCTATAAAATGTGGTATAGCATTAAGAGACTTGATTGCATTAACGTTAGCTATGTAGTTCAAAGTAGGAAGTAAAACCTCATCATTTTTTTTTATATCTAAACATCTTAAGCCTAAATAAATTCCACTACTTCCTGAGTTAACTAATACTATAAATTTTGATTTGGTAAATGATTTTATTTTTGATCTAAATTTTTTAATAAACTTACCAGCTTGTGTTGATACAAGTGTACTATCTATACTTTCTTTTATGCATTTATAATCAATACTTTCAAAATAAGGTGTGTGTAATTCTAATTTTTTCTTTTTAAATATTTTTTTTAAATTTACTAATTTTTGGATTGTCATAATATATGACTTACTTTAATTGAGTTTTTTTGGGGTTTAAAATTTTGAATCTTTTTTTGAATTAATTTAACAATTTCATCCTTATTTTTTTTAAGCTGAATTTCTTTAATTAATTTCGAAATAACTTGATCATTTTTCAAATCAATTTTCATTGTTTTTTTATCTTTATCATAAATAACTTTATCATTTTTGTTATCATAAAATTCCTCATAATTTTTCTGCCCCTCAAGGTTTTTCTTTGAAATAACAACGGGAAATGAAGAATTTTTCACATTAGTTATTTTATTCGTATATTTAATTTTATACCCATAGACTTTTAAAATTTTTTTAATTATATGCTCCAAACTATATTCTTTAATAGTAGTTTTATCACTTGGCATTAAAATTTTATTTTTATTTTTTTTTAAAATTGATTTTAAACATAAACTAATTGCTTCATCATGAGTTATAAAAAATCGTTTTATATTAAGTGGTAATCCAAATGATACTTTATTTTCTATTCTTTCTTTTGCATATTTTAAATAACTTCCTTTAGAGAAACAAACATTTGCAAAACGAACTGTCGAAACAAATATTGATTTATTTTTTTTTGCAAAATGAGATAATTTCTTCTCCATTAAAAATTTAGAAATACCTAATAAACTTTGTGGGAGTACTGCTTTATCACTGGATATGGAAAAAAATAACTTTAAGTGAGATTTTTTTCTAGGACAAAAACTTTCTGAATTTGTTTTAAACATATATTTTAAAGAATCTAAATATTCTTCACTTCTGACATGCTTAATAGCTGCAAAGTTAAAATATTGACTAATTTTATTACTAAACAAAAATTTGTCCAAATTTAGTGAAGTAATATCTGAACAGACGAAATTCGTTTTTTTGATTTTATTTTTATTTAATAAAATAAGTTCTCTATTTAACTCAACTAAATCATTTTCATTTTTATCAAGGAGAAAAATTTTATTAAAACTATACTCATATATTTTTTTTGTAAATAATTTACCTATTGAACCACAAGCGCCTACAATAAGTATATTTTGATTATATAAAGTTTTTTGGATTTCTTTTTTTTCTTTTATATTTAACTTGTATCTATTATTTTTTGATATAACTATTCGTTCTAAATCGTTAATAGATAATTTAATGTTTTGTGGCATAATTAATTTAATATCAAAGATTATATAAATTAGTAATAATTTATTAAACGTATATGAAGATAAATAGAAAAAAAGGTATTCTTTTTTGGATTACAGGTTTGTCTGGATCAGGAAAATCAACGATAGCAAGTTTAATAAAAGATAAAATTGAAAAAAAATATGGTCCAACAATCATCATGAGTGGTGATGACTTAAGATCTATTACAAATTTCCATAAATATGAAAAAAAAGATAGATTAGAATTTTCTAAGACTAAACTAAAATTTTATAAATTTATAACTGATCAGAAAATAAATTTAATTTTTTCAACAATCTCATTATTTAAAAGTGTAAGAAAAGCTAACAAAAGAAATATAGAGAATTATGTTGAAATATATATTGAAGCTGATGTTGAAGAAATAATAAAAAATAAAAAAAAAAAATTGTATAAGAAAAAAAAAGAAAAAATCTGGGGCGTAAATATTAAAGCAGAATTTCCTAAAAAGCCTTTTATTAAAGTTCAAAGTAACTTTAATAAACCCTTAAAAGACGTTGCAAATAATTTAGCAAAACTAATTTTTAAAAAAATAAAATATTAATTCTTTATCTTTAGTTTTTTCACTCCCTCACTATATTTTGAATATCTAACTCTTCTAAAAGGAAAATTTATATTAAGTTTATTTAAATCCTCATTGATTGATGTTTTAATTTCTAGAATTTTACTAAAATTATCTGCTATAATTTTTTTTGTTATAAAATTTTGATACTTAATACCTGAGTCAATAGTTAATCTTTTTGAGAAAACTTGAATATATTTTCTCTTATAACTTATTTTTATAACTGGATAGCAAATTCCGTATAAACTATCAAAAATTCCGTTTTGTAATAGTTTCTCATAATCTTTTTTTTTTATAATTTTGGTAGTTTTATATCTTCCTTCAACACTCGATATCTTGGTTTCAAAATTAAAATACTTTTGATTAGAGTATGTTCTTAACCTAATTTTTTTTCTTGGAACACATCCCTCTTCCGAGTCTTTAAACATTTGAAAAAATTTATTATCAAAATATATGCTAGAGATAATTCTATCCTCGTGAATTACTTTTGATTTATTCTCAATTAAAAATTTATTCAGCAAATTATCCTGCATCTTGTTAAATAAAATTTTTTCCTCAATTCTAAAGCTCATTTACTAAAGTACCTTTATATTTAAATTAATTATAAATCCTCAATACTCTTATTGTTTAGTTTTATTAATGATTGTTTGTCTAAATAGAACTCGTTTTTAAAAAAGTTACATTGATAATTTTCTACAATCAAATTTCCTCCATTAAACTCTGGTTTTTTAGTATATGCAGACACACATGTATCAACTTTATTTAAATTAGCATTTTTGATTTTGGTAATAGATCCATCTTTAGACGCAATACCTATAATTGAATTTTCAGAAACAGCTTTTTGAATATTTACTGTACTTATTTCTCCAACTGATAATCCTTTATCTCCACATTGTATCACGTTAAGATTTTCAACAAAATAATTTCCAAAAGAAAAATCAGCACAATCATTTCCTGCTTCATTAACAAAAATATTTTTAATATTTAAATTAGAAAAATCAAGATCTAGTGCATCTGAACCTGCGGCATAGATTTCTATATCTTCAATGGAGCCTTCTGTATTTATAAAGTTAACTGCATCTTCACATTTTGCATTAAAGATTTTAATTTTTGAATTTATGATTTCACTATCATAAAATGTCAAACATCCAGTTAAACCATTTTCATCAATAAAAACGGAATTGTCTATACTTGTCTCATCAAAAAAATGTATGTTTAAGTTATTTACAATCTGATTTTTAATTATAATTCTCGCCTCAGGTAATTTTTTTCTAATAATTATAATTTTGTCCTTTTGATTATAATCTAAAAATATTCCATTTGAATAATTGAAAGAAATTCCTTTAAAATTAATTGTTTCAAATTTAGAAAAATTTTTCTCAAAATACCAGCCACTATCTATTTTTTTGTTATATTTTTTTCCAATAAAAATAAATCTATTAGAATCATTTTTCTCTTCTTGAGCTAGAAGTTTGCTTTTACTAAATTTACTTTTTTCAACAAGTTGACAATTTTTATAATTAATCTCACAAATATAATATGAGCTTTCAATATCAGAATAAAAAACTAACCTATCATTTTTATATCTGCTATTAAAGTGTGTTTGGGAAAAAAGGCTTAAATTTCTGTCACTAAAGTTATAAACTTTATTTTCCTCAAAAGTTGATAATAAAGTTAGTCTTTCGATAATTATATTAAATATTTGAGATATTTTTTTGTCACTTATATTAAGACCAATATCTGATATATGTTTATTAAATTTTTCAAGATCAACAGTTTTCATCAAACTTATTGCTTTTCTTGATCCTTTTACTGCTGACAATGAAACTTTACCGTCAAACATTGATGGTTGTATAAATTTAATGTAAGTTTTTTCTATTTCTATCAGATTTTCATAATTTATATTTTTTTTAATTATCTCGTTTCTTTTTGAAAATATTTTAGGAATTCCATCGTAAAATATTGGATAAAATTTATTATTTAAAGAATTAAAATAAAATCTTCTATCCTGAACTGATAAACCTGCTAAACTATCTGTAGCAAACATTAGTGAATCAAAAATATCTAAATTTATAAAATCTTCTCTTCCAATTTGTGATGACAAATCAAAATAATCAATTAATGAATTTCTAAATATTTTTGTTGAGTGATTAGAGCCATAAAAGTTTAATAATGATAAAGCTCTTTCAGTTATAGCTTCATTCATTAAATTTTTTTTGGAAAAATTTTTATTTGAGGTTCTATGATTTACAAAAGGCACATCTCCTTGATCAAACACAAATCTTTCATCACCTTCAAAAATAGGTCCTTCCCTTAAACCTGAATTTTCTAAAAATTCTTTTCTAATTTTTTCTTGAAAAATAAATTTATAACTTCCGCTGTTAAATGTAATATCAACCATAGAAGACCTTGGAGCTAGCAATCCAATTTCTCTAAATAGTGCTGTTACAAATATTTCATTATAACCACCTCTCTGCTTGGGCCTTAGCAATAAAAAGTCTGTAATTCCAAAAATATTGCCATTTTCGATTTTTATTTGCATGCTAGGTAGATAATCACCTTCTCTATGATCTATTTGATCACCATGTGCTCTTAAATTTATATTAAAAAAACAATCTGGAATATTCTTTCCACTAATATACAATTTTCCCTTTGACCTTTCTCTGTTCGTAAATTGATTAAATTTTTTATAATTAATCGCATCTTTTATTTTTAATATTTGCCACTTTCTCCATTCATCAATTACAAGCTCTGCTTTAAAACTTTTAAAATTTTTTGAATTTAAAAATGATGATTGAGTAAAATTTAAATGATTACAGTTTAAAATTTTAAGTTTTGTCTCGGAAATTTGATTATTTAGATTAATAAGCTTAATAAATACAAATATTAAAAAAGATAATAAAAAAAATCCAAAAATTTTCTTCATTTTTTTTATCTTTGTAAATCTGCTCTTATATTGAAAATATTTTCGTCTTTTAATAATATCTCTTTTTGTTTAATTAGATCAGATTTCCTTTTAAAAGAAAATTTATAATTGTAAATATTTTCTATTTTATCATAATTAAAATAGATTAAGTTTGAATAAAATTCTATGTTCTCTAATTTTTTTTTTGAATCGATGTCCATTGTAAAAATTTCATTCCCATCATCAAAAGAGCTTTGAAAAAGATTAATGTTAAATTTAACAAGAATTAGGTCTAAAATTTTTACTCCAAATATTACGACTATTTTAAAGAATAAAAATAACAAAAGTAATTTCATTGAGACAGAAGCTATTATTCCTAAAGTTAATAAACTAAAAAAAACAACTAATTCAAATGGATTTTTTACAGGATTTCTAAATCTGACTATAGATAATGCACCTATCATTCCTAAAGATAGTGCCAAATCTCCTTTTATGATGGTAGTTATAACATATCCTGTCACTGGTAAAAAAATATAAGATAATAAGTGATGGTATGTGTTGGCCCATTTTTGACCAGACATAACAAGAGCAGATCTGATAAAAAAACCACTAATAGCTAAAATACTCATGTTAATAAAGTAAGTATTAGTTAAAATATTTTGCAAAAATTCCATAATATTAATTAATAAAATTTTATAATGTTTAATCTTTTAAATAGATTAGTCAATTTTTATTATTTTCGTATAAAGTAAATAAGAAACTGTAGTTAATGTTTAAATTAATATCTAATTAATCATGTTGGTATATTTATTGTATAATTATTACATTCTCTTTATTAATAAATTTATTTAAAAAACAAAAAAAATTAAGATAATTTTTAAAGTTTTTTATCTAATGAAGTTAATAAATTGATAAGAGAATTATTTTTAATTTTAAAATAAAATAAATTTTTTCGTGCCATTTTTAAAGATTTATTATAATTATTATAATTCCTCATTATAGCGTTAATTTTATTTTCTAATTCTGTTGAATTTTTTACAAGTAATTTATTTGAAAAATTAAAAATTAAACCTGGAAATTTTTCATAATTATGAACTATCACAGGCTTATTTAGGTATAGCATTTGATCAGATAGTGAAGAATATTTTGCTATAGCAAAATCTGTGAAATTTATACTTCTATCTGGAGTCCATTTTTTTTTATTATTTAGTATTTTTATATTTTTTTGCTTTTTTAAATTCTTAACTAAGTTTTTAAAATTACTATTTTTTAACCAACTATAATTTTTACTTTTTATATAAAAGAAAATATTTTTATACTTATTAGATAAAGACAAAATAGTATAATAAAAATCAAAGTTAGATTTCCAATTATGTATTATTCTGCCATTTTCATACCATTTTTTTTCATCTAAAGAATGATAATCAATAATCAAACATTTAATTTTATTTTTATTAATGTATTTTTTTTTTTAAGAGGAAAATTAATTTTTAATATCTGTATTTTTTTTAAATACTTAACTGTATTATTCATTCTTTTCATTAAAATTTTTTTTGACTCAGGACCTAGTGTAAAATAGTAATCGAAGCACATTATATGAGACCAACTTGGTATTAATATTCTATCTTGAATTGATATTGTCTCAATTTTAAGATGTTTAAACGCTAAAGAAATCTCATTATGAAATAACAGATCATATCCAACAAGAACATATTTTAATTTTGAAAAATTATTTTTTATTTTTTCTTTAGAGTTATAGATTTGATAAGTTGAAGTTAAAACTTCTATTAGGATTGAATACTTGTATAATTTTTGTATTATTTTGAGTTTAAAGATAAAAAATCTTATTACCGCTAAAATCGATTGTTTTTTATAGGAAAAAGAATCCCAAAAAAAAAATGGAATATTATTTTTAACATAATATTCATTTGATTGATTAGTTAAATCAGAATTATACCATTCAATATGGGCAATGTTTCTTTTGTAGAATTTACTAGCCTTATTTTTTAGATAAAATTGGTCTTTAATTTTACCCTGGCTAAACATTCCTTTGTGAGGAAAATAAGCTACTCTAAATTCATTTTTTTTAAGATTTAAATTTTGTTTTTGATTTTTTTCTTTTTTTAAAAAAGAAAATAAAAACATACCTTTAAATAATTTTATAAAAAAGTAATAAAATATTAATATAAAATAATTAAAAATTTTAAATATATCACCATTGATTATATTTAAATTTTTAAAATAATACTTACTATTAATATTTTTTAAAAAAAAATTATTTGATACAAATATATAGACATCATTTTTTTTTTTTAATAATTGACCAACTTCCATAATTTCATAAATACTCAATATATTGTCCTTGATTTTACGATTAATACATCCGGCTAATAGATTTTTATTTATAAAAAAAAAAACTTAAAGACTTTATCCAAATCTTTTTAGTTATATAGAAAGAATATTTATCACAAAAAATAGTGCTTTTTTTTAACTTTAATGCATGAACGGTTCCTAAATTATAATCATTGTAATTAAGCCAGACAATACCAAGCAATTCTAAAAAAGATAAAAACTTTTTATTTTGAAGATGAATATTTATTTCTAGAAAAAAAATTTTATTAAAAAAAAATTTGAAAAATATCAATAAGAAAAAATTCCAAAAATTTATTTTTTTCAATAAAAGAATTTTTTCATTATTTGGAAATTCTTTAAATTTCATTTTTTTGACATAGACCATAAAATTTTTGCATTGATCCAATCATCTTTATTATCAATATCTATGGAATCAAACTTACCAATTTTAATAAAACCTACATTTCCATTAATGATAATTTTTTTTGTAATCCATGATTTTTTATGACCAAGATAAAACTGTCCAGCATCATGATATGCATCTTTGAAATCTTGAGTTCTTTTCTTTTGATTTTTTTTATTTTTAAAAATAGGAAATATAATTTTATTTACACCTTGGTAAAATGATCGAAATATAGAATGGTCATATTTTTTTGCAGAAAACATAAAGTCTAATTTATCTTTTTGTATTTTTTTTAAAGAAAAGTTGAAATATTTTTTTTTTATAAATATTGAGGTTGGATAAACGCAACAAACAAATTCAAAATTTAATTTTTTTCTTTCTAGTTTTTTAATAGCATCAACAACTACTGTTTTAGTATCAGTGAAATCATTAGATAAAATTTTTCCTCTTTTGATAATGCCTATTTTGTATTTTTGTGCAATTTTTTCAATGTTTCTGCAGTCAGTGGTTACATATATTTTACTGAACATTTTGAATTTTTTTAATTTTTCAATAACATGGGAAATGATTGGCTTACCATAAAATAATTTTATGTTTTTATTTTTAATTCTTTTGCTTCCTTTTCTGGCTGGTATTATGCAAATTAGATTGTTCACTAAATTTTTATCTATATTAATTATACAAAAACTTTAAATTCGCTTTATCTAAATTTAATTTAATAAATAATTTTATTTTATTTGCTTAACTGATTAAGTAATTTAGAAATTTTTTTATCATCATAGTTTATTTTTTTCATTATTTTTTTTGCACCCTTAGGGTCTAATTTAAAAGCTAATCTTAAAATATTCATCCAATTAACATTATTTTTTGATCTAATTTTTTCAATTTGGCTTATTATTTTTAAATAATTGTTATTTTTCATTACTTACAATATTAATGTTAAAAATATTAAATAACAAACAAATTTATGAAACTATCAAATAAAAGAGTTTTA
>MDSW01121215.1_pt1 | contig 30007 bp, 23 predicted proteins | sample 811171 | NCBI WGS metagenome assembly MDSW01 (sample SAMN05326641, study PRJNA326480) | marine metagenome | isolation source: seawater | place: Atlantic Ocean: North West | collected 2012 | reverse complement strand
ATTGGCCTTAATATGGTCAACAAATTTTTTTACTGTTTCCTTTATCTGATCTTCAGATAAAACGGGATTCATAATGAAAACAGTTTCGTAAGTTGTCATTGTTTTGTTGTTTTTAGTTATTAAATGTATTAATTTAATGGGCCGCAAATTTAATAAAAACATTCAATTCAACATAATTACTAACACTTTTTAATTTGATGGTCATTTTGGCTTGTATTTTTGCAATTAATATTAGATTTGTCGCTACTATTTTTATAATTTAATTTAATGAGTGACTTTATTGTTTCTGCTAGAAAATATAGGCCAACAAATTTTGATTCTGTTGTAGGTCAATCATCCATTACATCAACATTAAAAAATGCTATAAAATCAAATCAGTTAGCCCAATCTTTTTTGTTTTGTGGGCCTAGAGGGGTTGGAAAAACCACATGTGCTAGAATTTTTGCCAAGGAAATCAATCAGTTTGATAATGATAATGACATTGATGATTTCTCGTTTAATATTTTTGAATTAGATGCAGCGTCTAATAATTCTGTAGATGATATAAGAAATTTAACAGATCAGGTTAGAATTCCCCCACAGATTGGTAAATATAAAGTTTATATTATTGATGAGGTTCACATGTTATCTCAATCTGCATTTAATGCTTTTTTAAAAACACTGGAAGAACCTCCTAAGCATGCTAAATTTATACTAGCCACAACTGAAAAGCAAAAAATAATTCCAACTATTTTGTCTAGATGTCAGATTTTTGATTTTAAACGTGTTGGATTAAGTGATATTGTTTTACATTTAGAATTTGTAGCAAAGAATGAAGGCATTATAGCCGAGCAATCAGCATTAAATTTAATTGCGCAAAAGTCTGATGGTGCTGTGCGTGATTCCTTGTCAATTTTTGATAGGCTTGTAAGCTTTTCAAATAAAAATTTAACGAGTGAATTTGTAATAGAGCATTTAAATATACTAGATTACGATTATTATTTTAAAATTACTTCATCACTTTTAAAAAATGACATACAAACATTATTAAATATATTTAATGATATTTTAGAAAATGGTTTTGAAGGTCATCATTTTATTAATGGATTAGCAGAACACTTAAGAGATTTACTAGTCTCAAAAGATGCTAGTACTATCGCTCTTTTAGAAAAAGGAGAAGATTTAAGACAAAAATATTTGCAGCAATCTAAGGAATGTGATTTAGAATTTTTAATTCAAGCATTAAACTTATGTAATGAATGTGATGTTCAATACAAGACAACTAATAATCCAAGATTATTAGTTGAGCTTACCCTAATGAGAATCTCATCGATCGGTTTTAATGAAAAAAAAAAAACTAAAACCTTTGTAGTTAGTTTAAATGATAGAAGAAGACAAGTTTCTGTAGAAGAAATAAAAAAATATCCTAAGCAAGAAAATGAAATGGACAATTCTACTGAAAATCATAATGTCTCTGTTCAGAAAAAAAGAACTGATCACACTTTAGATGTTAAGAAGAAGTCAACTTTAATTTCTATTAATAGTTCAATAGATATTGAAGATAAACTGTCTAAGGAAGTTGGCCAAAGCTCAGAATTAAGGCTTTCTGAATTCTCTCAATCAAGATTGTTACAAGAGTGGGAAAATTTAATTTCTTTTATTAAAAAACAAGGAAAATCTAATTTAGGAATTACATTAGGTGTTCACAAGCCTAGACTGTTAGACAAATATTTAATTGAATTACCACTAAGTAATTCAGCTCAGCAAGAAATGTTTTTAGAAGACAAATTAATAGTTTTAAGATACTTAAAGAATAAATTAGAGAATGATAAGTTAGAGATTAAAACTAGTATCACTAAATTAGAAAGTACTAAGAATCCTTATACAAATAAAGATAAATTTAAAAAGATGTTAAAAGAAAATCCAAGTTTAGAAAAATTAAGAATAAAGTTAGCTCTTGATCCAGATTATTAATTAAATAAAAAATTATTATGAAGCCACAACAAATTTTAACCTTTGTGTTGATAATAGCACTAGGAATATATTTCGCAACAAATGCAAAAAAACAAATGAATAAAATTGAAAATAATTATGAAGAAGTAAAAGGAGATCCTTTAAAAGCAAGAATTTATACGCTTGATAATGGTCTTAAAGTTTATTTAACTTCTTATGATGATGCTCCAAGGGTACAAACAAATATTGCAGTTAGAGCTGGAAGTAAGCATGATCCTGCAGATGCAACAGGATTGGCGCATTATTTAGAGCACATGCTTTTTAAAGGAACAGATGTTTATGGTTCTTTAGATTATGAAAAAGAAGCTCCTATGCTTGATCAAATTGAAATGCTTTATGAGGAGTATCGATCGTATCCAATGAGTGATAAAGGAAATAGAGATAGAATTTGGAGAAAAATAGACTCTATATCTAACGAAGCAGCAAATTATGCTATTGCAAATGAGTATGATAAAATGGTAACTGGATTAGGAGCGAAAGGCACTAATGCTTATACTTCTAGCGAAAAAACAGTTTATATTAATGACATCCCATCTAATCAAATAGAAAAATGGTTGAAGTTAGAGGCGGAAAGATTTAGATATCCTGTTTTTCGATTATTTCATACTGAATTAGAAACCGTATATGAGGAAAAGAATAGAGGCTTAGATAATGACGGAAGAAAAATGTTTGAAGCTTTGTTGGATGGATTGTTCCCAAATCACCAATATGGTACACAAACTACTATAGGAACAATTGAGCATTTAAAAAATCCTTCATTAACTGAAATTAGAAAATATTTTAATAAATATTATGTCCCAAATAATATGGCTATTTGTCTATCTGGAGATTTTGATTATGATGAGACAATAAGATTGATTGAAAAGTACTGGGGTGGTTTTGAACGAAAAGAGGATCCTGTTTTTCAAGTGATTGATGAGGCTCCAATTACAGAACCAGTATATAAAGAAGTTTATGGTCCAGAAGCTGAGAGACTGTATTTAGGTTTTCGTTTTGACGGTGCGAATTCTGAAGATGCTAAAATGTTAGCTATGGTAGACATGGTTCTTTCTAATTCATCAGCTGGATTAATCGATTTAAATTTGAATCAAGCGCAGAAGGTTATTGGTGGTGGATGCTTCCCTTATGTATTAGAAGATTATTCAATGCATGGATTTTATGGTAGTCCAAAACAAGGTCAAAGTTTAGAAGAAGTTAAAGATTTATTGCTTGCTCAGATTGAAGAGGTGAAATTAGGTAATTTCCCTGACTGGTTAGTTGAGGCAATTATTTCTGATTTGAAATTAAATCAAATTAAAAAATTAGAAACTAATATAGGAAGAGCTAATGAGTTTGTTGATGCTTTTACTTTAGGAATTTCATGGCAAGATCATAATAATGAAATGGCTGAACTTGAAAAAGTAACCAAGCAGGATATTATTGATTTTGCTAATACTAAATATACTGATAATTATGTAGTAGTGTATAAAAATAATGGTGAAGATAAATCAGTAATTAAAGTTACTAAACCTACGATTACTCCTGTTAGTGTAAATCGTGATGATCAATCAGATTTTTTACAAAATTTATTAGCAGAAGAAGCTACAAATATTGAGCCAGTATTTTTAGATTTTACTAAAGATATTCAAAAATCAAATGTTGGAGATGTATCTCTAGTTTATAAAGAAAACATCGAGAATGAAAGATTTAAATTGAATTATATTTTGGAGATGGGCAGTGATCATGATACAAAATTAAAATTAGCAGTTGATTACTTGAAGTATTTAGGTACAGCAGAAATGTCTCCAGCTCAAAAAGAAGAAGAATTTTATAAATTAGGTTGTGATTTATCTGTTTCTTGTGGTGTGGATAAAATTACAATTACACTTACTGGTTTAGCTGATAATTTTGATGAGTCAGTTGCTTTATTTGAAACACTTTTAGCAGGTGTAGTTGCTGATGAAGAAGCTCTTGAAAATTTAAAATCTAAGATAATAAAAGAAAGAAATGATGCGAAATTAAATAAACAAGTTATTCTTTGGAGAGCTATGGGTTCTTATGCTAAATATGGACCTAATTCATCATTTACTAATATTTTATCAGAGGATGAGTTAAATAATATTGCTTCTGATGAGCTTTTAGCTTTGATACATAATTTAACTTCTTATAAGCATGAAATAATGTATTATGGACCTGAATCAATTAAGAAAGTTGTTTCAGATTTAAATAAGTTGCATCTTAATAAAACTGACTTAAAAGAAATTCCAGCTAAAACTGAATTTCTTGAAAAAGCAATGGATGTGCCAGTGGTTTATGTTGTAGACTATGATATGAAGCAAGCTGAGGTGATGATGCTTTCAAAAGGAAGTAAGTTGAATATGGATAAATATTCTCAAATAAAATTTCATAATGAGTATTTTGGAGGAGGCATGAGTTCAATTGTATTTCAAGATATGAGAGAGTCAAAAGCATTGGCTTATTCTGTTTATAGTACTTATACAATTCCTTCAGACACAAATATGTCTCATTATTTAATGAGTTATATTGGCACACAGTCTGATAAATTAGAAGAAGCAATGGCTGGCATGACGGATTTATTAGAAAATATGCCTGAAGCTGAAGCTAATATGAATAATGCGAAAGATGCAATCGAACAAAAGATTAGAACAGAGAGACTAACAAAATCTAAAGTATTATCTGAGTATTCGAAAGCACAAAAAATGGGAATAAATTATGATATTAGAAAAGATATGTATGATTCTGTATTAAATTATGACATGAATACTTTAAAAGATTTTCATAATTCACACATTTCTGGAGGTACTAGAGTTGTAATGGTTTTAGGATCAAAAGATGAATTAGAATTAAAGGTATTAGAAAAATATGGTGAGATAGTGCATTTAACTTTAGAAGATGTTTTTGGTTATTAAATTATTATATAAAACAAAAGACGTAAAGTAAATATGAATAAGAAGTGTTCAAAAATAATTTACACAAAGACTGATGAGGCTCCTTTTCTTGCAACACACTCATTGCTTCCAATTATAAGTGCTTTTATTTCAAAGGCTGGTATTTCAATTGAAACTAAAGACATTTCTTTAGCTGCAAGAGTTTTAGCTGCTTTTCCTGAATATTTACAAAAATCTCAGAGAGTAAATGATGCTTTGACTGAACTTGGAGAGTTAGTTAGAAAGAAAGAAGCTAATATTATTAAATTACCTAATATTTCTGCTTCTGTCCCACAATTAAATGCAGCAATAAAGGAGTTGCAATTAAAAGGGTTTAATATCCCTTGTTACCCAGAATCTCCAAAAACAACTGAAGAGAAAGAGATTCAGGAAAGATATAATAAAGTAAAAGGTTCTGCTGTAAATCCAGTATTAAGAGAAGGTAATTCTGATAGAAGAGCTCCTAAAGCTGTCAAAAATTATGCTAAGATTAACCCTCATAAGATGGGTAAATGGTGTGCAAATTCTCGTACTCATGTCGCAACAATGGATGACGGAGATTTTTTTCATAATGAAAAATCAGTTTGTGTAGAAAATGATATTCAAATAAGAGTTGAACTTCAGAAAACTGATAATTCGATTTCTGTATTAAAAGATAATATATCTCTTTTATCAAAAGAAATTATCGATGCTTCTGTGATGTCTAAAAAAGCGTTATTATCATTTTTAAACAGAGAGATTAAAGATGCTAGAGATTCAAATATTCTACTTTCCTTACATATGAAGGCTACTATGATGAAGGTTTCAGATCCTATTATATTTTCTCATGTAGTACATGTGTTTTTCAAGGATTTAATAAAAAAACATGAATCTTTTTTTAATGAGCTAGGTGTTGATTTTAGAAATGGTTTCGGAGATCTTTTGAATAAAATACAAGAGCTTCCATCTGAAAAGAAAAAAGAAATTGAAGATGATATTGAGTTGGTTTTTTCAGATAATGCAAAATTAGCTATGGTAGATTCTGAAAAAGGAATTACTAATTTACACGTCCCTTCTGATGTAATTATTGATGCTTCTATGCCAGCAATGATTCGGGCTTCTGGTCAGATGTGGAATAAATATAATGAAACTGAGGATACAAAGGCTATTATACCTGATAGTTCTTATGCTAGTATTTATAGTGCAACTATTGATTTTTGTAAAGAAAATGGTGCTTTTGACCCAAAAAAAATGGGAACAGTTCCTAATATTGGTTTAATGGCTCAGAAAGCAGAAGAGTATGGGTCTCATGATAAGACTTTTGAGATCTCTGATAATGGAGTTGTTAGGGTTATAGATACTTTAGGACGTGTTTTGACAGAACATCCTGTTGAAAAAGGTGATATCTGGAGAATGTGTCAAACAAAAGATGCTCCAATTAAAGATTGGGTAAAATTAGCAGTTAATAGAGCGCAAGCAACAAATTGGCCAGCAGTTTTTTGGTTAGATCAGAACAGATCTCATGATTCAAAGATTATTTTAAAAGTAAATGAATATTTAAAGCATTATGAGACTAGCGGATTAGATTTAAGAATTCTATCCCCATATGATGCTTGTAAGTTTACTTTAGAAAGAGTTAAAAAGGGTGAGAATACAATATCAGTTACTGGAAACGTGCTTAGAGATTATTTGACAGACTTATTTCCAATTTTGGAGCTAGGTACTTCTGCCAAGATGTTGTCTATAGTTCCGTTAATGAATGGTGGTGGATTGTTTGAGACTGGAGCAGGAGGTTCTGCGCCAAAGCATGTTCAGCAGTTTTTTGATGAGGGTCATTTAAGATGGGATTCATTGGGTGAATTTATGGCTATCGTAGTTTCTTTAGAACATTTTTCGGAGGTAAATAATAATATAAAAGCAAAAATACTTGCTGAAACGTTAGATATCGCTATAGAGAGATTATTAAAACAAGGAAAATCACCAAAAAGAAAAGTGGGGGAGATAGATAATAGAGGGTCTCATTTTTATTTAGCAATGTACTGGGCAGAAGAATTAGTAAAACAAACAGATAACATGCAATTACGAACTATTTTTGATCGTATTTCAATTGATTTGATAAATAATGAGGACAGTATTATTGCTGAATTAAATAATGCTCAAGGAGTTAAGGAGGATATAAAAGGATATTATTTTCCAGATATTCAAAATGTAATCTCTGCAATGAGACCGAGTGTAACTTTTAATAATCTCATAGATCGATTGTAATGATAGCATGGCATAAAAAGTTAGGCAATAGATCGATTGATTTATATAAACTAGTTAAAGAAATTTCCGTTAAAATTGATGAGGTATAGTTTTTTGCTTGAACGCGTAACAGCAGTGTATAGCCATCTAAGATATGATTTATCTAGCATTTCTTTTTTAAAGTAACCTAAATCAATAAAGACATTGTCCCATTGTCCGCCTTGCGATTTATGGCAAGTAATAGCATAAGCAAATTTTATTTGCAAGGCATTAAAGAATTGGTTCTGCTTGATTTTTTTATTTATTTCTTTTTCTCCCTTGTAATCTAAACCAACCTCTTTATATAGTTTTTGATATTGCTCGTATGTAATTGAGGGGCTTTCAGAACTTAGTGTGTCTAATAATAAAATAACATCAAATGATTTCTCTTTTGGGTAATCTATCATTTGAATATTTGCTCTTACAAATCTGAAACCATAGCGTTCAATTTTTTCTCTTATTTTTAGCACCTCTACAGTATCTCCATTTGCAATAAATCCTGCTTTACTGTTTTCATCAAGCCAATAATAATTGTTGCGAACAACCATTAATATGTCTCCGGTGGATATTTCATTCTCTTGCCATCTAATCTTGGTTCTTATTTGTTGATTGTAAAGGTTAGCTCTTTTATTAGATCTGCAAAGTACTGTAGTGTTATTTACTCCATCATTATTATAGCTATATTCAAGAGCATCTTGTAAATCTTCTCCGTTGTTTAGTCGAATAACGTCAGAATTAGTGGCAAATTTTGGGAATGAATAGTCCGCATTTCTAATCTTATTTCTTATTTCTGTTGCATTCTTAAGTATTAAAGAGTTTTCTTTTTGTCTAACTACTTGAGTAAGTTCTTTGCAGATTACTTGTTTATTATAATTATGTTCTATTTTCTCTTCATCTAATGCTGGGCTTATTTCTAGATGAACAGGAGGTAGTTGAGCAGTATCTCCAATAAGAATTAATTTGCAATCGTATCCATCATAAACATATTTAATTAAATCATCTAAGAGTGAACGATTTCCAAATCCTTTGTCAGCATTCTCACCAATCATAGATGCTTCATCTACTATAAAGATAGTATTATTATTAGTGTTTTCTTTTAGGGTAATAAAAGTATTTCCGTTTTTATTTGTTCTTATCCAGTATATTTTTTTATGGATAGTGCTTGTGATTTTTTTAGAATATCTTGAAAGTACTTTTGCGGCTCTTCCTGTTGGGGCTATTAATACTGAGCGTTTACCCAAAACAGGCAATGATTTAACTAAAGCAGAAACTATAGTTGTTTTTCCAGTTCCTGCATGACCTTTTAATAGAAATATGCTCTTATTGCCAAGAGTTGTTATATATTCTGAAATATCTTTTAATAGCTGATTTTGATCTTTAGTAGGCTTAAAAGGAAAGTGTATAAGCAGTTTTTCTTTTAATTTCTGACTTTTCATTTACAAGATAGTTACCTCTGGCTCAATTTGTACTCCAAATTTTTCTAGGATTTTTTCTTGAATCATTCTGGAGAGTTTGATAATATCTTTTCCGCTTGCATTTCCGTAATTTACAAGTACTAATGCTTGATTCTTATGTACTCCAGCATCTCCTTTTCTATACCCTTTTAGTCCAGCATTATCAATTAACCAGCCAGCAGCAATTTTAGTTTCTTCTTTAGATGTTTTGTATCCGACTATTTTAGGGAATTTTTTTTGAAGCTTCTTAAAATTTGATGTTTTTATGATCGGATTTTTAAAGAAACTTCCTCCATTACCTAAATCTTGAGGGCTGGGAAGTTTTCTTATTCTTATATTCATGACTGCTCTTGCTATATTATTTGGTGAAGGCTGAAGATTTAGATCCTTCAGTTCCTCTTGAATCGCCCCATATGTGGTTTTATTTAGAGGTGTTTTGCTGAGGGTAAATTCTACTTTGGTAATGATAAACTTATTCTTTAGTTTTGTTTTAAAAATAGAATCTCTATATCCAAATTTACATTCTTTATTAGTAAATATTTTTAATTTCTTGTTTTTAATATCAAAGGCGTATACTTTCTTAATACTATCTTTCACTTCAACTCCATAAGCTCCAATATTTTGTATTGGGCTTGCGCCAACTGTACCTGGAATTAGTGCAAGGTTTTCTATACCAGATAATTTTTGACTTACACTCCACATTACAAATTCGTGCCAGTTTACTCCACCTCCTGCCTCAACAATTATATTATTCTCACTATCCTCTAAGATACATATTCCTGTTATCTTATTATGCATAATTAAGCCGTCATAATCTTTTGTAAAAAGCAGGTTGGAACCTCCTCCTAGAATAAAACTTTTATTATTGCAAAAGACATCTGAGTTTATAATCTTTTTTAGTTCTCTTACTGATTCAAATTCAACAAAGTGTTTTGTTTTTACGTTTATTGCGAAGGTGTTATGTTTTTTTAAGTAGAAGTTGTTAAAAAAATTGCACATATTATAGTGATTCAACATCTACTTCAATTAATTTCTGATCAACACACTTTATGGTTCGTTCTCTGTATTTTTTGATAATAGCATAATCATGTGTTGCAATGATAACTGTTGTTCCTTTTAAATTGATTTCTTTTAAAAGAGTAATAATACTTTCAGATTTTTCAGGGTCAAGATTACCTGTTGGTTCATCTGCTAAAATAATTTCTGGGCTATTAAGTAGTGCTCTTGCTATTGCAGCTCTTTGCTGTTCTCCTCCAGACAATTCATAAGGCATTTTTTCTTTTACATTATTTAAATGAACATCATTTAAGACCTGATTAATTCTGTCAGAAATTTTTATTTTACTCTTCCATCCAGTTGAATTAAGAACAAATTTTAGATTCTCGTAAACAGTTCTGTCAGTTAGTAGTTGAAAATCCTGAAATACTATGCCTAGTTTTCTTCTAAGTGAAGGTATGTGTTTTTGTTTTATGTTGGTTAAATCAATATCAGTGATAGAGATATTTCCTTTGCTGATACTTAATTCACCATATAATGCTTTAAGTAAGGAGCTTTTTCCGCTACCTGTTTCTCCTATCAGATAAACAAAATCTCCTTTGTTAATGTTTAAAGTAATATTACTAAAGATTTGATGATCCATTTGGTATAAATCACTTTCTTTAATGCTTATGATAGGATTATTCATTATTCTTTGGTGTATTTGTGGATTTTTCCAAAAGGGATTTCATTTAGTAGTTTTTTGATGTTTTCTGCATCCTCTTCTAAATTGTTTTTTATTAAGCCTTTTTCTGTTTGGCTTAAACGAAAATAAGCTTGTAGAGTCATGTGTTCATCTCTAATCTGAACAAAGTCAGGGATTTTCTCAGTTCCTTTTATTTTTAAGATATATAACACTAAAGCAAATGTAGATAATAAATTATCTGTGTAACGGTAAATCATACTAATAATTGTTAAAAAATAGTGTTGAAAACTTCAGTAGTATAGAATTATGCTATTTCATATAATCAGTAATTTTAAATTTGATTAAGAATTACATGAAGATACTGATTAATTTTTTGTTTTTCACTTTATTCATAAGTGCCGATTTAATTGCTCAATATGATTTATCTCCACAGGCTAGAACACTTTTTGATGATCAGAAATACAGTGTTTCACAGTCGATATTTAGAGGAATAGCTACTAGTAAATCTGCTTATACTAGTGCAGAGGCTATGCTTTTGAATGCGAGATGTTCTAAGGAACTTTTTTTATCAGATGCAAAACATCTTTATGAAGAATTGATTCAAGATCCTGCTTATTATGAAGTTAGTGAAGAGGTAAATACAGATTTAGCTTTAATTTATTATAGAAATAAACAGTATGCAAAGGCTATAGATCATTTTTTAAAGCTTGAGGAATTGTCAAATGAGTTTGTTTTTAAGCTCGCTTATTCAAACTTTCAGATTGATTCGCTTGAAGAAGCTCAATATTATTTTTCTAAGTTAAGGAGCTCAAGTAGTAAGTTTGCTTCTGCTTCTCAATATTACTATGCTTGTATTGCTTATGAAAGAGGATTGTATAAATCTTCTTTAGAAAGTTTTATGACATTATTAAAAGATGAAAAGTTTGGCAATATTGTTCCGTATTATATAACTCAAATTTATTTTCATCAAAAAGAATATAAAGAGTTAATCTCTTTTGCAAAACCTCTTTCTATTAATGTAATTGCTAGTAGAAAAGCTGAGATAAATAGGCTTCTTGCTGAAGCATATTATAGAACTGGTGATTTTATTAATTCCATTAATTGCTTTGAGGTGTATTTAAATGAGAGTAGAGAATATAGTTTATTAGTCTATTTCTTGTTGGGGCATGCTTATTTTCAATCAGGAAATTATCTTTCTGCAATTGATAATTTGGAGAAATTATCTAGTTCAGCTGACAGTATATTACAATATTCTACATATTATCTAGCATCGAGTTATCTTAAACTAGAGAATTATAATTATGCTTTGCAAGCATTTAAGAAATCAGCAAGCTATGATTATAATGCTAAATTACAAGAGAATGCTTATTTTAACTATGCTAAGTTATGTTATCAACTTGAGTTGCCATTTGAGAATACATTGAATGTGTTTAAAACATATTTAGAATCATATAAAAATCCGTTAAATAGGAAGGAAATAGAGATGTTAATGGTTCAAGTTTTACAAGGGACTAGTAAATATTTAGAGGCTTTTGATGCATTGAAGGGTATGAATTTGCCAACTCTTAATCAGCAAGTTTCTTTACAGAAGTTAGCTTTTTTCCTAGGTGTTAAAGAATATAACCGTCAAAATTTTCAGTCTGCAACTTCTTATTTTGAGGAAGCTATTAAGTTTCCTGTTAATGATGATTATTTTTATTTATCTAACTTTTGGTTAGCTGATTGTTATTTTCAGTTGCGAGATTACAAAAATTCAATTCAGATATATTCAGATTTATTGCCTCCCACAAATAGTTCTCTCTCAGATTATGAACATTCTAAAAAATATAATTTAGCTTATTCTTATTTTCAAAAATCTGATTATTTAAATGCAATAAAATGGTTTCGATCATATTTGAAAGTATCTCATGATAGTGTGAGGTTAAATGATACCTATTTGAGAATAGCAGATAGTTATTTTATGATGAATGACTTTGTCCTTTCAGAAAGATATTATGCAAAGGCTATTGATTATAATATGTTTGACACTGACTATGCATTATACAAACGTTCAGTATCATTAGGTCTTATTGGAAAGAATATTTCAAAAGTTAATTTGTTAAAACAGCTTACGACTGACTATACTTTTTCATCTTATTATGACAATGCTCTTTATGATTTAGCAACATTATATAAGAATACATCAAAATATGATTTGGCGCATAAGTATTATGATGATTTGATAAAAAAAACTAAGGATATTAATTTAATTGCAGATTCTTATTTAAGTAAAGGAATGCTTTATTTTAATTCTACAAGAATTGATGAGGCAATTACACAGTTTTTGTTTGTAGTAAATAATTTTCAGAAAACTATTTATTTTAAGGAAGCGCTTTCTGGTTTGCAAGCGGCATATTCTTCTTCCAATCAAATTGACAAGTATTTAGAATTAATTAATACTTTGCCAGAAGTTAGTATAAGTAGGTCTGAGCAAGATTCATTAACTTATAATGCAGCGTTCATGAAGTTTTCTGAGTTAAACTATAATGTTGCTAAAAGAGCTTTTGATAATTATTTAGAAAAATTTAAAACAGGAATATTTATAAATGATGCTACTTACTATAATGCAATAAGTTCATTGATGATTGGGGATTCAATTTCATCTATTAATCTTTACAAGAAGGTAATAGAGTTTTCTGTTCCTCAATATCAAGAGCCAGCATTATTGTTTTTAGCAAGAGAAAGTTATGCTCAAGATAATTATACCTTATCTAACAATTATTATTTTAGATTATTAGATTATGCGTCATCAAATTCTGTGAAAAGAGAGGCTGTCATTAGACTAATGCATGGCTATGAGTATCTTGATAATTCTGTGGCATTTGATTATGCAAAACAAGTTGTGGTACTTGAAAAGGTTGATGATTGGCTTTTAAGTAAGGCTTATATTATTATTGCAAGAAATGAGTTTGCTTTAGGTAATTATGCCAAATCAAAATCTACCTTTGAGAAGGTTATTAGATTATCTAAATATGACCAAGGTGCAGAGGCTAAATATCATTTAGCATATCTTATTTTTCTAGATGAAAAGATAGAGTTAGCAGAAAAAATGATTTTTGAACTTTCAGAAGAATATAGTAATGATCATTATATTGCTAAAGGATTTATTCTACTTTCTGATATTTATGTTCTTCAAAAAAACCTTTTTCAAGCAAAAGCTACACTTGAAAGTATTATTGATAACCACGATGGCGAAGAGATCGTTAATGTTGCTAGAAAAAAATGGGAGAAGATTGTAGAGAATGAAAAGGAAGTTGTATTGGAAGAGTCTGAAGGTCAATATTTTATCGAAATAACAGAAGATGATTTTGAGTATCTTTTGGATGAAGATTATGAGGTTCCAAATCCTGTTATTAAAATAAATAGTCTAGATACTTTAGGGGTTATAAATAAAAATTTAGTAAAAGATGAGATTGAATAAATTACTTATTGTTTTGCTAGTAACTGTAGAGGTTGTTTTTTCGCAAGAGCTAGGTGTTACAGAGATTCAAGTTGTAGAAGGTTTTCAGCCCTCAATACCTGATGCTAAAAGGTTAAATGAGAATGCTGTTTTTGCTGATACTATAAAAAAAGATAGGTCTCAGGTTTATGATTTATTAGATCTTAATCTTGGCTCAAATTATAAAACAAAGCCATTAAAGGCTGCAAGAGTGAAAGATGATAAGATACCTAAGCTTTATCAATCAAAAATATCATTAGGGACAGGCTATAGATTGGGTAGTGATTTTAGAGCGTTGTATAATAGTGTGCGTTCAGAAGATATGTCGTATGGAATGTTATTAAATCATTCTAATAATAATGTGAAGGTTGATAATAAAAAGGCAGGAAAAAGTCATAATAACTTACATTTATATCTAAAAAAGATAAAAACAGATAATGTGTATATTTTTAATTTAGACTATAGTAGGATTGGAGCATTTACTTATGAAAATAATCCAACTGATTATAATCGGTTTGCATATTCTAAATTTTCTTCCTCATTTATTTCTATGGATAAAGACCCATCTAAAATTATTCGTGATGCTAGTTTCTTTATTTCTGATCTAAATGAGTTATCAGAAAATCAGCTTCACTTTAGCTCTAATTTGAGAAAAATAATAAATGATTTGCCTGTTGATCTAAATGTGAATTTTAATCAATATCTGAATTATAATAATGATATTAAATATGAAAGTAAAGGCGAAAAGGTTTTAGAACTGATGCCATCGACATCAATAAGAAGCAATGATATTGATATTGATATTGGATTTTCATTGGATTTTTATGGTAAGGAATCGGTTCGATATTTTCCGCAAATTAATGCTTCTAAAGAGCTTGTAAAAGATGTGTTATTGGTTTATGGGGGTTTGCGTCATAGTACTGAAAGAAATACTTTAAAATCACTATCTGATAAGAATCCGTATATTCATTCTTATGGAACAAATCAATCTATTATAGCTGATGATGCTGATGCCCCTTTACAAAAATTAGCATCTACTTCTACAGATGAATTATATTTTTCTATGCGAAACGTACTAGCAAAAGATGAAGTTTTTTTTGGAAGTGTTTCGTTTGGAGAAGTAACTAATTTCATGCATTTTAAAATGGAGAAGACAATGAGCTATAATAGATTTGTAGCTAACTATATTGAATCTGTATGGCAGTTTCATGCTTTTAGTAATTATAGAAGGCAAATAAATAATATTATTTCGCTTGATGCTTCTTTTGAATATTTTAAATGGGATCAAATAGTTTGTCATAAGCCAGATTTAATTATACAAATTAAGTCTCCGGTTAATTTAAGAAATAAAATAAAAGCTATTCCGTCATTTACTTATGAATCGGGTAGGGTTTCTAATGAAGATATACTTGCTTCGTTACTTTATTTAAATATTAGCGCATATTACTCCTATTCTAAACAGCTTTCGTGTTATCTTAAATTGAATAATCTAACAAACTCTAAAAAAGAATTGTTTATTGGCTATAAAGATATTGGTTTTAATGGAGTTTTCGGTATAGGCTATTCTTTTTAAAAGTTATCAACTTATGTTGATAAAATAAGCTATTTATTCTATATTTCTACATGCCTATATTCAGTAGTAAAAGCATATATTTGTATGTTTTTTAAAAAGAAACTATAAATAATAAAATTTTATGAGTGAGGAAAATCAGAAAAAGGATTATAGTGCGGACAATATTCAAGTACTAGAAGGTTTAGAGGCTGTTAGAAAAAGGCCAGCTATGTATATTGGTGATGTTGGTTTAAAAGGATTACATCATTTAGTATATGAGGTTGTGGATAATTCAATTGACGAGGCGTTAGCCGGCCATTGTTCACATATCGATTGTTTTATTAATGAGAACAATTCAATAACAGTACAAGATAATGGGAGGGGGATTCCTACAGGAATGCATGAAAAAGAAGGTCGGTCTGCTCTTGAGGTTGTAATGACTGTATTACATGCTGGTGGTAAATTTGACAAAGGATCATACAAGGTTTCTGGAGGATTGCATGGAGTTGGAGTTTCTTGTGTAAATGCGCTCTCTTCTAATTTAAGAGTTGAGGTGCATCGAGATGGAAAGGTTTTTGAACAAGAATATAAAATTGGGGTACCTCAGTATGATGTTCGTGAAATAGATACTACTGATAAAACAGGAACTTTTGTGACTTTTCAGCCAGATTCATCAATATTTGAAGATACAGTATATCATTTTGATATTCTTGTTGCTAGATTGAGAGAGTTAGCCTTTCTCAATAAAGGTATTCATCTTTCAATTACAGATAAGAGAAGAACAGGTGATGATGGTGATTTTATTAAAGAAGAATTTTTTTCAGAAGGTGGTCTCAAGGAATTTGTTTCATTTCTAGACTCAACTAGAGATTCTATTTTAGATGGTGTTATTTATTTTGATGGAGAAAATAATGGGGTTCCAGTTGAAGTAGCTATGGTATATAATTCTTCTTATACGGAGAATGTATTTTCTTATGTGAATAATATTAATACTCATGAAGGAGGTACTCATTTGTCTGGTTTTAGAAGAGGGCTTACGCGAACGTTAAAAAAATATGCTGATAATTCTGGATTACTTAAGAAGGTAAAATTTGAGATTAGTGGAGATGATTTTAGAGAAGGGCTTACTGCAGTTATTTCTGTTAAGGTAATGGAACCTCAATTTGAGGGTCAAACTAAAACAAAATTAGGAAATAAAGAGGTAACATCTGCTGTTTCACAAGCAGTTAGCGATATGCTTTCTGCTTACTTGGAAGAAAATCCTGAACAAGCAAAAATGATTGTTCAGAAAGTTATTCTAGCTGCAACAGCTCGTAATGCCGCAGCGAAAGCTAGGGAGATGGTACAAAGGAAGAGTGTTCTTACTGGAGGGGGGTTACCCGGAAAATTGTCTGATTGCTCGGAGAAAGATCCAGAAAAATGTGAGATATTTCTTGTTGAGGGGGATTCAGCAGGTGGTACTGCAAAACAAGGTAGAGATAGACATTTTCAGGCTATTATGCCTTTAAGAGGAAAAATCCTTAATGTAGAAAAAGCAATGCAGCATAAGGTTTTTGAGAATGAAGAGATAAAAAATATGTTTCAAGCATTAGGAGTTTCAATTGGTACTGAGGATGATGAGCGGGCATTAAATTTAGAGAAATTAAGATATCATAAAGTAGTAATTATGACAGATGCGGATATTGATGGTAGTCATATTGCAACGTTATTATTAACTTTCTTTTTTCGTTTTTTAAAGTCACTTATAGAAAATGGATATGTTTATATTGCAACCCCTCCTTTGTATTTATTGAAAAGAGGTAAGGAGCAAAGATATTGTTGGGATGAGAATCAGAGGGATCCGATGATTAAAGAGATGAAAGGTGGTAAAGATGTGAACGTAACAATCCAAAGATATAAAGGTCTTGGGGAGATGAATGCTTCACAATTATGGGATACAACATTAAATCCTGATTTTAGAACTCTTAAGCAAGTTACTATTGATAATGCAGCAGAAGCTGATAGAGTTTTTTCAATGCTTATGGGAGATGAGGTGCCTCCAAGAAGAGCTTTTATTGAAGCGAATGCTAAGTATGCTAATATTGATGCGTAGAACATAAAGTTTTATCATTGTAATTCTATTTGAGAAATTAAAAATTAAAATATGAAAATAACAGTTGTAGGGGCAGGAGCGGTAGGTGCAAGTTGTGCTGAGTATATTGCAATTAAAAATTTTGCATCAGAAGTTGTCTTAGTTGATATTAAAGAAAACTTTGCTGAAGGAAAAGCAATGGATTTAATGCAGACATCCTCATTAAATGGATTTGATACTAAGATTATTGGATCAACTAATGATTACGCTCAAACTGCAGGTAGTAATATTGCAGTAATTACTTCAGGAATTCCTAGAAAACCTGGAATGACACGGGAAGAGTTAATAGGAATTAATGCAGGTATAGTAAAGTCTGTTTCGGAACAATTAATTAAGTATTCTCCTGAAGTAATTTTGATTATTGTGAGTAATCCTATGGATACAATGACATATTTAACTCATAAAGTTACAGGTTTACCAAAAAATAGAATTATTGGAATGGGAGGAGCTTTGGATAGTGCAAGATTTAAATATAGATTAGCTGAAGCTATAGAATGTCCAGCATCTGATATTAATGGCATGGTTATTGGTGGTCATTCAGATAAAGGAATGGTTCCATTAACAAGATTAGCAACAAGAAATAGTATTAGGGTATCTGAATTTTTGTCTGATGATAGATTGCAAAAGGTATTGGAGGACACTAAAGTAGGAGGTGCGACTCTAACTTCTATGTTAGGTACTTCTGCTTGGTATGCTCCTGGTGCAGCTGTTAGTTCTTTAGTTCAAGCTATTGCTTGTGATCAAAACAAAATGTTTCCTTGTTCTGCTTTATTAGAAGGTGAGTTTGGTTTAAATGATCTTTGTATTGGTGTTCCTGTGATTCTAGGAAAAAATGGGATTGAAGATATTGTTGCGATTAACCTTGATGATATTGAGTTAAACCAGCTTAGGAAATCTGCTGAGGGAGTTAATGCTACAAATTCATTATTAACAGATTTAACTTTGTAATATTTATTCAGCATAAAGTTGTTAAAATCATAAAACTTATTATTTTTGCAGCCCTAATCTTAAGATTTAACAAAATGAAAGAAGATATACATCCAGATAATTACAGATTGTGCGTGTTTAAAGATATGTCAACTGATTTTGCTATATTAACAAAATCTTGTGCTGAGACATCAGATACAATTAAATGGAAAGATGGAAATGAATATCCATTATTTAAAATGGAAATATCTTCAGACTCTCATCCTTTTTTTACTGGAAAGGCAAAAATGATAGATACAGCTGGGAGGATTGATAAATTCAAAAATAAATATAAAAAGTTCAAAAAGTAAAGAGATCTAAATCTAAAATAAAAAAGTCCTCACATTTGTGTGGACTTTTTTATTTAAATTTGCCTATTATGAATGTGATATTATTTGATAAAAATCGTGCTAATTATTATCCATTAAGTTTTACTCGTCCCATTTCTTGCTTTAGGGTTGGAATATTAACAATAAAAGAGAAATGGGAGCAATATTACAAATCAGTTTCGATACAAACAGAAGATTATTTGTCTGTTAAATTTCCTTTAAAGACCCATAAAGATAATCTTTGGATTGATGCTAGAGTTTTACCTTCAAAAGTGTTAATTACAGAGCTTGAAAGTTTAAGAGAGGGAGAGGCTTTAGAAAAGAACGGGAGAATTTTTGCTTTTAGAAATAGAATATTTGATACTAATAAGTTAAATATAATTGATTCTAATTCTACTTTTAGTTTTATTGAGAATTTATGTGATATTTTCTCTTTAAATGGCGAAGAAATTAAGCATGATTTTTATAGAATGTTCCCTTCAAAAAAACTAAAATGGCAAGGGGATTTAGAAAAAATAGAACAGATTAAAAAATATAACATTAAAATTGGAAATTATCCAGTTTATATAGAAAAAGGGGCAAAACTTAATCACAGTATTTTGAATGCTACTGAAGGTCCTATTTATATTGGTAAAGATGCTGAAATTATGGAAGGATCTATTATTAGAGGTCCTTTTGCTATGTTAAATAATTCAGTTTTAAAAATTGGTTCAAAAATATATGGTGCAACTACTATAGGACCTTATTGTAAGGTTGGTGGTGAGGTTAATAATACGGTGTTTTTTGGTTTTTCTTCAAAGGCTCACGATGGTTTTCTAGGAAATTCAGTAATAGGAGAGTGGTGTAATTTAGGTGCGGGGACAAATAATTCTAATTTAAAAAATAATTATTCTGAAGTAAAATTATGGAATTATGAAATAGAACGTTTTAAGAAAACAGGGTTGCAATTTTGTGGGTTAATTATGGGGGATCATTCAAAATGTGGTATAAGTACTATGTTTAATACAGGAACTGTTATTGGTGTTAGCGCTAATCTTTTTGGTAGTGGGTTTGCTAGAAATTTTATTCCATCATTTAGTTGGGGAGGCGCTTCTGGTTTTACAGTCTATAAATTAGCGGAATTTTTTGAAGTTGCATCTAAAGTTTTTGATAGAAGAAACAAGAATTTTAATGAAATAGATAAAAAGATTATTTCAGATGTATATAATATGACAAAACGCTATCGAAACGAGCAATAACTGACAAAAAGACTAAATTTCTTTTAGTGGCATGCTAATTGCAATTAGTAATTGGTGAAAAAAAAATATTATGAAGAAAGATATGAGAATGGCGTCATTAGATTTGTCAGATTTATTGAATGAGGATACTGAGTTTCTTCCATTAATGAGTGATGAGGATGAAGCAAAAATATCAAAAGAAGATACCCCAGATATATTGCCAATATTACCCTTAAGGAATACAGTGTTATTTCCTGGAGTCATAATTCCGATAACGATTGGTAGAGATAGATCCGTGAGGTTGATAAAAGATGCTGAAAATGGTAATAAAACTATTGGTGTTGTTGCTCAGAAAGATTTTGACACCGAGCTTCCTGATTTAACTGATTTACATCAAGTTGGGACTATTGCCCATATTCTTAAGATGTTAAAAATGCCAGATGGAAATATTACAGCAGTAATACAAGGTCGTAAGCGTTTTAGAATTGATAAAATGGTTGATACTGATCCTTATTTTAAGGCTAAAGTAACAGAATTAAAAGAAGTTAAACCAGAATTAAAAGATAAGGAATTTTCAGCCTTAGTGTCATCGGTAAAGGATTTGTCATTAAGAATAATAGAGGAATCTCCTAATATACCTTCAGAAGCTGCGATTGCAATTAAGAATATTAAAAATACCTCATTTGTAATTAATTTTGTTTCTTCCAATATGAATATTAGATTGACCGAGAAGCAATCTTTATTGGAGGAGGTTGATTTAAGAAAGCGTGCAATTTTGGCATTGGAGTTTCTGACTAAAGAGCTGCAAATGCTTGAAATGAAAAATAAAATACAATCAAAGGTTCAGACAGATTTAGATAAACAGCAAAGAGAGTATTATCTTAATCAACAAATGAAAGCTATTCAAGAAGAACTAGGTGGTAGTGGCTCTCATAAAGAAATTGAAGAGATGCGTAAACAAGCATCTAACAAGAAATGGGATAAAGAAATTGCTAACGCTTTTGATAAGGAGTTAAGGAAGCTGCAAAGGATGAATCCTTCTATGTCAGATTATGCTGTGCAAAGAAGTTACATCGAGCTTATACTTGAATTACCTTGGGATGAAGTTACTAATGATAATTTTGATTTAAAAAAGGCAAGAAATATTTTAGATAGAGATCATTTTGGATTAGAGAAGGTTAAAGAGAGAATTATAGAATATTTAGCTGTATTAAAGTTAAAAGGTGATATGAAATCACCAATTCTATGTTTATATGGACCCCCTGGCGTTGGAAAGACGTCTTTAGGAAAATCAATAGCTGAGGCTCTTGGCAGGAAGTATGAAAGAGTTTCACTTGGAGGGTTACGAGATGAGGCGGAAATTAGAGGGCATAGAAAAACTTATATTGGAGCAATGCCTGGTAGAATTATCAAATCTGTAAAAAAGGCAAAATCATCTAATCCTGTATTTGTACTTGACGAGATTGATAAAGTTAGTCGTGATAATCATGGAGATCCTTCTTCTGCATTATTAGAAGTATTAGACCCTGAGCAAAATGAGTCATTTCATGATAATTATTTAGAACTTGACTATGATTTATCCAAAGTAATGTTTGTTGCTACTGCTAATTCCTTATCAACTATTCAGCCTGCATTAAGAGATAGAATGGAAATTATTGAAATAAATGGATATACTATTGAAGAGAAAGTGCAGATTGCAAGGAAACATTTATTACCTAAACAATTACGATCTCATGGGATGAAAGACAGTAAATTTACAATTTCTGATAATATTTTAGAGAAGATCATTGATCAATATACTCGTGAGTCCGGAGTTAGATCTTTGGATAAGATGATTAGTAAGATGATTAGAAATGTAGCAAAATCAATGGCTATGGATCAAAAATTTCTTTTATCACCTTTAGCTGATACTGTAGAAAAAGTTTTAGGAGCACCTATATTTGATAGAGATAGAGTTTCAGATAATTCAGTTGCTGGTGTTGTTACTGGTTTAGCATGGACTGCAGTTGGTGGAGATATATTATTTATTGAAAGTAGTTTGAGTAAAGGAAAGGGAAAGTTATCGGTAACAGGTAATCTTGGAAAGGTAATGAAAGAATCTGTTACAATTGCAATGGAGTATTTAAAAGCTCATGCTAATATTTATGATTTATCACCAGAAATCTTTGAAAAATGGAATGTTCACGTTCATGTACCAGAAGGAGCTACTCCAAAAGATGGTCCTTCAGCAGGTATTACAATGTTTACTTCATTAGTTTCTTCATTTACTCAGAGAAAGGTTAGGGAGAAGGTTGCAATGACTGGTGAGCTTACTCTTAGAGGAAGGGTGCTTCCTGTTGGTGGAATTCAAGAGAAGATATTAGCTGCAAAGCGTTCAGGAATAGATAAAATTATTTTGTCAAAACAGAATAAGAAAGATATTTTGGAGATTAATAAAAAGTATGTTGTTGGTATGAGTTTTTATTATGTAGAGACACTAAATGAGGTTATAGATATTGCGCTCTTGGATGAGAAGGTTGGAGATACAGTTAAGATTAATTAATAACTTTGTAATAATAATTAATCAGAGTCGTTTCTAATTTTAATGAAGTATAAATATTTTTTAATAATACTTTTTCTCCCTTTTATTATGATTGCACAAGATGGTGGTCAAAGTGCTTTTTCTTTTCTAAATATACCACATTCACCTAGAACAGAGGCATTAGGAGGTAGTTCAATTGCAATTTTAGATAGTGATGTTTCTTTATCAGCAATAGCTCCTTCATTATTGAATCCAACTATGAGCAATGAATTAGTTTTTACATTTGGCGATTATTTTTCAGATATTAATTTATTATCTTTTTCTTATGCTATTAATTTAAATGACATTGGTGTATTTGGGTTATCTCTTAGGGCAATTACATACGGTGAATTTGATGCGAATAATGAGCTTGGTTATAATGAAGGTATTTTCTCTGCAAATGATCAGGTATTGACGTTTGGTTTTGGGAAAAAGTTAAATAAAAATTTTAATTTAGGTATAAATTTTAATTTGTTGAATTCTGTTTATGCTAATTATAACTCATTTGCTTTCTCATCAAACATAAGTTCAACTTATTTTCATTCAGAGAAAAATTTTACATCCACATTGTTATTTAAAAATATTGGCAGACAATTACGTTTTTATTCTTTAGAAAGAGAAAAGCTTCCTTTTGAGATTCAATTTGCTTTAAGTAAGGAATTAAAACATTTACCTTTTAGGTATCACCTTTCATATAATAAGATCAATCAGTTTGATATTAAGTCACCATATAAATTAATGCAGCAAACAAATACGGAAACAGGTGAATTAGAGATAAAAGAAGAGACAATTGCAAAGACTGCATTGCGGCATATTGTTATTGGTGGCGAATTAAATCCATTTCGAAAAAGTTTATTTATTAGGGGAGGCTTTAATTTTCAAAGAAGATTTGATATGACTTTGGTTAATAGGCCAGCAATGATTGGGTTCTCTTGGGGTATTGGTTTTAAAGTCTTAAAATATAGTGTTGATTATAGTAGATCATCATATCATCTTTCAGGAACCCCTAATAATTTTAGTATTGCTACAAATTTAACTACTTTTGGACTGTAAATGGGTTTGAATTTTAATATAGCGATAGATGGACATTCTTCATGTGGTAAAAGTACTATTGCAAAATTTATAGCACAAGAGTACAGTATGCGTTATATTGATAGTGGAGCAATGTATAGAGCAGTTACTTTATTTTTTATGCGGAACGATATCATTAATAATAAGGTTGTTAATAATAATGAGATATTGTTTGCGCTTGATAATATTTTAATTGATTTCAAGTTTAATCTTGAAACAAAAAAATCAGAGATGTTCTTAAATAATAAGAATGTAGAAGATTGCATAAGAGGAATTGAAGTTTCTGAGAATGTCTCAATAGTTGCTCAAATAAAAGAAGTAAGAGATAAATTAATTTCTCTACAGAGAGAAATTGGAACACAAAAGAATGTTGTAATGGATGGTAGAGATATAGGAACTAAGGTTTTTCCTAATGCAAAATTAAAACTATTTATCACTGCTAGTGCTGAGATTAGAGCTAAAAGAAGGTGTGAAGAATTAATATATAAGGGTGAAAATGTGTCTTTTGAGGATGTTCTGAAAAATATAAATAAAAGAGATGAACATGATACTAATAGATTGATAAACCCTCTTCTTAAAGCTGATGATGCTATATTAATTGATAATACAGAATTGTCTATTGAAGATCAGAATTTATTGATTAATAATTTGATAAAGAATAAATTAAATAAATAATGAAAGTTACTATTGATAAATATTCAGGTTTTTGTTTTGGTGTTGTTTATGCAATTCAAATGGCAGAAGATATTTTACGAAAAGAAGATGAATTATATTGCTTAGGAGATATCGTACATAATAATAAAGAGGTTGAAAGACTTAATAATATTGGGTTAAAGATAATTAACCACGAAGATCTAATAAAAATAAAAAACTGTAAAGTAATGATAAGAGCTCATGGTGAGCCACCTTCAACATATGAAATTGCTTTAAAAAATAACATTCAACTTTTAGATGCTTCATGTCCTGTTGTATTAAAGTTACAGCATCAGATTAAAGAAGGATATGAGGATATTAAAAAGATTGATGGGCAAATAATTATTTTTGGAAAGGAAGGTCATGCTGAAGTGACAGGTTTACTTGGTCAGACTAAAAATGAGGCTATTATTGTTACAACTATTGATGATTTAGATAAGATAGATTTTTCTAAATCAATTTATATTTATTCACAGACAACAAAAAGCCCTAAATCATATCAAGCTATAACTGATGTCATTTCAGAAAGGGTTAAGTTAATATCTGGAGATAGTATTAGGTATATTGTTCATGATACTTTATGTAGGCAGGTCTCTGGAAGAGAACCTCAATTAAATCAATTTTCAGAAGACAATGATATAATTATTTTTGTAAGTGGAAAAAAATCTTCAAATGGAAAAATGTTATATCAATCTTGTAAATCAGTTAATAGTAACTCTTACTTTATATCAGATACAGATGAATTAGATCCTGCTTGGTTTTTAGATGCTAAATCTGTTGGTGTTTGTGGTGCTACCTCAACTCCAAGGTGGCTTATGGAGGATGTTAAACAAATGATTACCAAAATTGTTTAAATAGTTGTGAGTAATTCAAATTAAAATTATATTTTTGCACGCCTTTTCAGGATGTAATTTTAAGGTAGTGAAAAGGACTAATTAATAATTAACACCTCTTAAAGTTTGACATCTGATCGCCTTAACTTACTTTAAGATACAAAAAACACAACAAAATGTCAGAAGAAAACAAGAAAGAAAAGCAAGAATCCACACAAGAGAATAAAAAAACAGAAAAACTTGAAATAGTTGAAAATTTAATTATAGAAGAAGAAAAACCCGTAGAAAATCTAGCTATTGATAAGGTTAAAACTGCGAAAACTCCAAAAAAGAAGAGATTAAAGAAAAAAGATGTTTCTCAGATTGAGAATTCAGACTCAACTAAGACCTCTAAATCAGAAGAAAAAAAATCAGATGATCAATTAATTGTTGAGCAAGTAGAGGTTGTAGAAGAAGTAGAAAATAAAACAGCCAAAAAAGTTAATGAAGAGTTTGATTGGGAAAAGGCTACTCAAAATGACATTTATTCTACTAAAGAAAGAACAGACCTTGAAAAGGAGTATACATCTACGCTTCCTGAAATTATGGATAAACAAGTGCTTGATGGAACTGTTGTTACTATTACTGATAGGGAAGTTGTAGTTGATATTAACTTTAAATCTGATGGTGTTATTTCTTTTAATGAGTTTAAATATAATCCTGATTTAAAATCAGGTGATACTGTTGAGGTTCTAGTTGAAAAACAGGAAGATAAGAACGGGCAATTAGTACTTTCTCATCGAAGAGCTAGAGTATTAAGAGCTTGGGAAAAAGTTAATGTTGCTTTAGACACAGGAGAAATTGTAAATGGTCAAATTTTAAGTAGAACAAAAGGAGGTATGATTGTAGATGTATTTGGTATTGAATGTTTCTTGCCTGGATCTCAAATTGATGTTAAACCAATTCGTGATTATGATGAGTATGTCGGTAAAAAAATGGAATTTAAAGTTGTTAAAGTAAATGAGGCATTTAGAAATGTTGTTGTTTCTCATAAAGCATTAATTGAGGCTGATTTAGCGGTACAAACTAAGGAGATTATGTCTAAGTTAGAAAAAGGACAAGTTCTTGAAGGTACTGTTAAGAATATTACATCTTACGGTGTATTTGTTGATTTAGGTGGTATTGATGGCTTGGTTCACATTACAGATTTATCATGGGGAAGGATCACTCATCCAGAAGAAATTGTATCTTTAGATGAAACAATTAATGTCGTAATTCTTGATTTTGATGAGGGTAAGAGTAGAATTCAATTAGGATTAAAACAATTGGGATCTCATCCTTGGGATAGTTTAGACGATGATTTAAAAGTTGGTGACGAAGTAGAGGGAAAAGTTGTAGTAGTAGCTGATTATGGAGTCTTTATTGAATTACAAGCAGGTGTTGAAGCATTATTACATGTTTCTGAGATGTCTTGGTCAACACATTTAAGATCAGCTAATGATTTTTATAAGAAAGGTGATTTAGTAAAGGCGCAGGTGTTAACTTTAGATAAGGATACAAGAAAGATGTCATTAGGAGTTAAACAAATGACACCAGATCCATGGTCTGAAATTGAAGCAAATTTCCCAGTAGGATCTAAACATACTGTTAAAGTAAGAAATTTTACAAATTTTGGAATATTTGTTGAGTTAGTTGAAGGTGTTGATGGGCTTGTGCATATCTCTGATTTATCTTGGACAAAGAAAATAAAGCATCCGGCTGAATTTACTAAGGTTGATGAAATGCTTGATGTAATTGTTTTGGATATTGATAAAAATAATCGAAAGATTAGCTTGGGTCACAAGCAATTAGAAGAAAATCCATGGGATAAATATGCTAAGAAATTTAAAGAAGGTAAAGATTATGATGGACTAGTAAAGGAAGTCTTTGATAAAGGAGCTGTAGTGTCATTATCTGATGAGGTTGAAGCATTTGTTCCTAGAAGGCATGCTGAGAAAGATGATGGATCTATTATCTTAGTAGGAGAAACATTATCTTTTAGAATTCTTGAATTTTCATTAGAGAATAAAAAAATATTAGCCTCTCATACTTCTATCTTTAAGGAGGAGCTTGAAGCTGAAAGGAAGAAAGCCGCAAATACTAATAAAAAGATAATGAAAAAGCTAGAGAGTGATAAGCAGCAATCCACTCTAGGAGACCTAGATAGTTTAGCGTCTTTGAAGAAAGATATAGAGAATAAAAAATAATATTTAAGCCCCATTTATTTGGGGCTTTTTTTTGCTATTTTTGTAACTCAATGAAAGAAGAAAAACAAATCTTAAATGAGGAATCAATTCGAATAATAATTGAAAGGCTTTGTTATCAGTTAATTGAGAATCATAATAACTTTGAGAATACTGTAATAGTTGGAATTCAGCCAAGAGGAAGGTATTTAAGTAATCGTATTTTAAGACAGCTTAATATAATTAATCCATTAAATATTATTGAGTCAGGTAATGTAGATATATCATTTTATCGTGATGATTTAATGAGAAGAGAAAATCCTATCGTCCCAGAAGAGATGGACATGAACCTTTCGGTTGAAGGAAAAAGAGTTGTATTAATTGATGATGTCTTATATACTGGAAGATCAGTAAGATCTGCTCTTGATGCTTTAATGACTTTTGGCAGGCCTATAAATGTTGAGCTTTTAATCTTAATAGATAGAAGATATAGTCGTCATTTGCCGATTCAATCTAATTACGTTGGAAGAACAGTTAATGCAATTGATTCTGAGAAAGTTATTGTTGAGTGGAAAGAGCTTATTGGACAAGATAGAGTTTTAATAAGAAAAGAACAATGATGAATAATTTATCTGTTGATCATTTATTGGGAATAAAATATTTAGAGAAATCAGATATTGAACTTATTTTTAAGACTGCAGATAATTTTAAAAAGATTATTAGTCAGCCGATTAAGAAGGTTCCTTCATTAAGAGATATCACGATAGCGAATTTGTTTTTTGAAAATTCTACACGAACAAAGCTATCATTTGAACTTGCAGAGAAGAGACTTTCTGCTGATGTAATCAACTTTTCATCGGTTTCCTCTTCAATCAAGAAAGGAGAAACGCTTTTGGATACTGTAAATAATATTTTAGCTATGAAGGTTGATATTGTTGTTGTTAGACATCCAAATCCAGGGGCTTCTGTATTCTTATCAAGAAATATCGAAGCAAAAATCATTAATGCTGGAGATGGAACTCACGAGCACCCTACACAGGCATTACTAGATTCTTATTCTATAAGAGAAAAATATGGGAAAGTCAAAGGGAAGAAGATAGTTATAATTGGAGATATTTTGCATTCAAGAGTTGCATTGTCTAATATATTCTGTTTAAGAAAGCTAGGAGCAGAAGTTAGGGTTTGTGGTCCTTCCTCATTAATGCCTAAACATTTAGAATCTTTAGAGGTAGAACATTTTTCAGATTTAAAAGAAGCATTGGAGTGGTGTGATGTTGCAAATGTATTGAGGATTCAGTTAGAAAGGCAAGATGTTAACTATTTCCCTTCTTTAAGAGAATATTCTATGGTATATGGGATTGATAGGAGTGTTTTAGAAGGGTTGAATAAAGATATTACAATCATGCATCCTGGCCCTATAAATAGAGGTGTAGAATTAAGCTCTGATGTTGCTGATTCAAATCATTCGATTATATTGGATCAGGTAGAAAATGGGGTGGCAATAAGAATGGCGGTCTTATACTTACTTGCTGGCAAAATAAAATAAAATTATTTAATGAATATACAGCAGAACACATTGGTTTTTAAGTTGGGAGCAGATAATAATTTCTCTGATTTGAATATTACTTCAGAGGTTAAACATTTTATTGCAGATCTTAGAGGTGTGGATATTGATCTTATAAATAATATTAAAGATAAATTTATTACATTTGACGAAAGTATCAATAAGGAGAATAGCTCTTTTTTAATAGTTTGTGACTTTTCTTTTGATGATGATCTGAAGATTGTACCAACTTTACAAGAAGCTTATGACTTTATTGAGATGGAAGAAATAGAGAGACAATTAAAATTATAAACATAAAATACTGAATATGAAAAAAATATTACTTTGTTTAATATTTGCATTTGCTATAGTTTTTGCAAATGCACAATGTACACCTGATCCACAATTTACGGCTGCAGGTATTTATCCTGATAGTGCTACTGGAATCTCACCAGCTTATGTAGGACAGTCTTACAGTGAGGTTATAACAGTAATTACTCCACTGGATACTAGTACAGTGTATAATGGCACATTGATTGATGTGACTGTATCAACTATTACATTAGCTAGTCTTACTGGTTTGCCTCCAAACTTTACTTATGATTGCCTTCCTTCTAGCTGTTCTTTTCCGGGAGGTACTACTTCTTGTGCGATACTAACATCTACATCAAATCCAACTATGGCTGATGTTGGATCTTATCAGTTAATCATGACTACAGAAACTGATGGTATGGGAACAGTTGGTCCAGTTACAATACCTCTTCCTACACAAACAGATGTGATTGATTATTATTATTTAGATATAGTTGATAATTCAACTTCTACAATTAATCAGTTTGATAATAATACTTTTGAGCTTAAAGGAGTATATCCAAATCCAGTTACAAAACAAGCTAAAATACAGTATGTAATAGGAACATCAGGTCTTACTATTTTAAAGTTATATAATTTACTTGGTAAAGAGATTGAATCAATAGTGATGGATTCAAATAGAGGTGTTAACACAATTAATATTAATACGTCTTCTTATTCTGATGGGATGTATTTATATTCAATAAATAATGGAACCCAAGTACTAACAAATAGAATGGTTATAAAAAAATAATGTCATTTAAGT
>MDSW01018114.1_pt1 | contig 30007 bp, 25 predicted proteins | sample 811171 | NCBI WGS metagenome assembly MDSW01 (sample SAMN05326641, study PRJNA326480) | marine metagenome | isolation source: seawater | place: Atlantic Ocean: North West | collected 2012 | reverse complement strand
GCCCTCACAACGCGAGCGCGACGACGAACGATGGCGTCCGCGCTCGCGCCGTCCGCGGCGCCGTCATCGCGCGCGCGCCCGCTCTCGCGCGCGTCGGCATCGCGGCGCGCGGCGTCCGCGCCCGCCGCGCCCGCCGCGGGCGCCGCTCGACGATCGCGCCCTCTCGACGAAGATAATAAAAAAGCGCGCGCGCATCCCCGCAACCCTCGCTCGGCGCGGCATCGCGCGCGCGCGGTGCGCGAAGCCTCGGACGACACCGTCCCCGCGGCGCGATGGTACGACGCCCCCGCGCCGTCCAACTTCATCTCCGTCCGCTCCGAGGAAGAGCTGCGCGACGTCATGCGCGCGGCGTACGGCAACGCGCGCGCGAGCACGCTCCTCGTCGTGGAGTTTTACGCCAAGTGGTGCGCGTCGTGCCGCAGGCTCTACCCGCGCCTCACGAAGCTCGCGGCGCAGGAGCAGGACGTCCTCTTCGTCAAGATCGAGTTCGACGAGTGCAAGGAGCTGTGCCGCAAGCTCGGCGTCGTGAAGCTGCCGTACTTTCACGTCTACAACGGCAGCGGATCGCGCCTCGCGGACTTCGCGTCGTCGCTGGAGCCGACCAAGTTTAAGCGCCTCACGGACGCCATCGAGGAGAACCGCGCGACGCGGTGCGCGCTGCCGCACAACGTCGTGGACCCGGACGACGCCGCGCACGACGTCGAGTACCTCCGGTCGCTCGTGAAGCTGCATCACGTGACGTTCGCGTGGAGGGGCGGCGGCCGCGACGTGATGATCGCGGGCGACGTCGCGGGAGGATGGACGCACACGCTGAGTCTGACGCGACGATCGAAGTCGGACGTCTTCGGCGACCTGTACGACGGCGACTCGGCGGACGGATCGATCGAGGACGACGACGACGAGTTCGTGCACGCAGTGACGTGCCTCTTACCCACCGGGACGTTTCGGTTCAAGTTCATCGTCGACGGGGAATGGACGTGCGAGCCGAACTACCCCATCGTCGCGGACGCGCAGGAGAACGTGAACAACGAGATCTTCGTCGGCCCGGCGTCGTGGCCGTTCGAGTGGGTCGCGGTCCCGACGAAGGCGCCGAGCGGGCCGCCCGCGCCGTTGCGGCCGACGCCCATCGCGCTGCTCGACATGCACGAGCCGAGCGCGAGGAACGCGGCGAACGCGGGCGTGGAGGTGAGCACGAAGAAGTTTCAACGACGGAAACTGCCGGGGGGGGACGACGACACGGTGAAGGCGTTGTACGGGCAGAGCGCTAAGAAGAGCGATAACGTGAAGGACGGGTGGAAGCCGGAGGATTATCCAAAGTACGCGCACCACGACGACGCGCCGCCGCAGCCGCCAAAGTCGCCGCCGGAAGAGAAGAAAGAGGAGAAGATAGAGGAGGAGGATACGAGCTTCCCGAGGAAGGTTAAAGTGAGCTCGGACGACTTCATGACGAAGAGGGAGCACGACGCGAAAGTCGCGGAGGACATCTTGAATTCCGGGACCGCCGGGCCGTCCGAGACGGCGGCGGCGTTCGCGCGTTTAAAATTCACGCGCGATGAAAAAGCCGCGCAAGAGAAGACGCTCGCGAAGGGCGGCGAGCGCGCCGTGCGCCCGTCGGACGGGGAGCTGAAGGAGGCGAGATCGCTCAAGAGCGTCGAGGAGCGGCTCGCGAGGATCGAGCGCTTGTTGGAAGAGCGCGGGGAGATGGGGTTAAACGAGGGGTAATCAGTCGCGCGCGGAGTCGCGACCGACGACCCCCGACGGGAAAATTACAGTATTTTTAATTCGTTTCGTTTCGTTTCGTCTCCGTTTCGTTTCGTTCGTTCGCTCGCTCGCGCCGCCCACGCCTCGTCTACCGCCGGTCGATCGCGCGCATGACGTCCTTTCTGGTGATGACCCCGACGACGACGTTCTCGTCGTCCGTCACGATCAGATGCCGCAAACCCAGCGCGCAGAACAGCCCGTGGACGCGCGTCGCGGGGAAGTCCTCCTTCACCGCCAGCGGCGACCGTCGCATGTATGCGGCGACGTCCAACAACGCGCCGTCGTCCAATACGACGCCGCCGCGCGTCGTATCTTCCGCCACGTCATCCCGCGCCAACGCCGGAAGCGACTCGAAGTGTAAGTCCCCGCCGCCGCCGCCGCCGCCGCCGCGGGGGGGGCTCCCGACGGGGCCCACGGCGATCTCGGACCCGAACCCGCCGCTGTCGCGCGGCGCGCGCGGCCGCCGCAGCGCCGCCGCCGCGTCGTCGTCGTCGCCGTCGTCGTCATCGTCGTGCGCGTTCCCGCCCTCCAAACCGCTGCTGTCGATCGAGTCGAACAAGAACCGATCCCGCGCGGGCGACGACGACGACGCGAGAACGCCCGGCCTCGACGGACTCCCGCGCTCCGCGAAGGACCCGCGGCGTCGGTGCGCGCGGAGGCTCTCGGACGTCACCGCGGAGTGCGTCGTGCCGCCCCTCGCGGTGACGTCGTCGTCGCGTGAATTATTCGAATTCGATCCAGAAACGACGCCGCGGACGCGGTCCGCGATGCGAATCGGCCGCGGGAGCTCGTCCTCGCGAAGGTGCGCCACGCGCATGTACGCGTCCAGAACCCGCCGCGCGTCCGCGCTCGCCCCCGGCGCCGCGTGCGCGGGCGGCGCGTGAAGCAGCACCGCGAGCTGCGACCGGAGGATCAGGCCGACGACCCGGCCGTCGTCGTCCACGACGGGGAAGCCGTTGTGCGTCGTATCGCGCAGCAGCTCGCGAGCGACGCGCGCCGTCGTGCGCGTCGCGTGGACGCGCCGCAACCGCGACGACGGTCCTCCCGCCGTGAGGTCTCTCGCCGCGAGCGCGTTCAGCGCCCTCGGAGGCTCGCCGCTGAGGAACGCGACGCGGTCGGTCCTCCGATTTAGATCCGCGTGATAGACGCCGTGGCGGCCGAAGAATCCGCTAACGGCGTTGGACACGACGACGGCGACGATGATGCAAAAGATGAACGAGATGCCGCCGGTGCCCTCGACCATGATCACGACGAGGGATATGCTGGATCGAAACACGCCGCCCAAAGTCGCGGTGGCGCCGATGAGCGCGTACAGACCGGGCTGAACGTCCCACGACGCCGGGAGCGCCGCGCGGAAGAGTAACCCGCAGGCGCCGCCGCCGCTCGCGCCGAGAAAGATGGAGGGCATGAAGACGCCGCCGGGGACGGCGGTGCCGAACGCGGCGACCATCATGAGCAGATACGTCGCGAACGTCGCGCCCAACCCTCGCGGGGTGAACCCGTAGACCGGACTCCTCGAGGACTCCTCCTCCTCTCGACCAGGCCCCCCTCCCATCGAGAGCATCCATCCGATCGCGTCGTTCGGCGAGGAGAACATCGCGGTCGCGACGTCGTTGACCTGGCCGTCGTCGCACGCGAACCGCACGCCGAAGCCGCCGTCGCGCCACCCGTCCGGCGCCGCGACGCACGCGCCGAAAAACTTCGACGCCGCGAATCGCGCCGACACCGTCGCGATCGTCGCGAGGACGCACTCCAGCAGCCGCAGCCCTTTGCTTCCGCCGTCGTCGCGCGGCCGCACGCGCGTCAGGACGCCCTGGAGCGAGTTGAACGCGACGCCCGCGGCGCCCGTTAAAGCGGCGGTGACGACGAACAGCGGCAGCTGCCTGGAGTTGAAAGGCGTCAGAAGCGGAGTTGAAAGGCGCCGAGGTGTGTCGGGATTGAAAGCGAGGCGTGGGCGGAGAGAGACGACCGCCGGGAGATAAAGTCCTTAAGGATCGGCGTTCACCACGCCAACGCGGTCGTATGGGAACCAGTGTGCGACAGAACGCACCTCAGGTAGTCCGTCGCCACCACCGGTCGCACCCCCTCCATGAACAACGTGCCCGCCTCGCCGTGCTCGAGGAGCAGCGCGAGCACGAACGTCGCGCCGGAGACGCAGATGAACGACCGCCACATCACCTTCCGCGACCAGAACGACGACGCCTCCTCGAGGGAGAAGAGGACGCCGCCGATGGGCGCGCCGAACGCGGCGGCGAGGCCGGCGGCGGCGCCCGCGGAAACGAACTCCCGCCGCGTCGCGTGCGACGCGAGGTCCAGGAGGAGTCTCGAGTAGTGCGTCCGTCGCGCGACGACGATTGGGGAAGACGAACCGTCGGCCGTCGCGCCGCCGTTTGGCGCGTCCGCGGCGGCGTCGAGGGAGACGCCGCTGCCCCACACCGTCCGCCGCCGCGGCCGCGGCCGACCGCTCCCGCTCCGTCCGCCGCCGCCGCCGCCGCGTCGTCGCGCGTCCCCCGCCGAAGCGCTTCTTCGACGGTTGAACGCCTCCGCGTCGTCGAGCCGCGCGTACAAGTCCGTCGTCGCGTCGCCGTCGTCGCAATCGCCGTCGTCGCCGTCGCCGTCGCCGTCGCCGTCGCCGCCGCCGTCGCCGTCGCGTCGCCGCCGACGTCTCTCCTTCCTCCCCGCCGCGACGCCCCCTCCCCCTCTCCCCCCGCGGTCGCGGTCGCCGCCGTCTTTCCCTCCTCCCCCGCGCCCCCTATCCCTCTCTGATCTCTTCTCCCTCCCTCGGACCTCGCCCAAAAACAAGTACGGCAGCGCGGTCGTCACCACGGACGCGACCGCGGCGCCGATGTGCACCATCGGCCCCTCCGGCCCCACCGCGAGCCCGCTTCCGCACGCGCACGTCACGCCCACCACCTTGGCGACGAGCGCGCGCCATCCTAACGCCCTCGGGATGTGCGTTCCGTTTAACGTCGCCATCACGAGCGTTACGCCGCCACCCGCGGCTTGCGGCGCCCAGAACAGCACGAGCGACGACGCGACGACGACGAGGAGGAGGCACGACGCGGCGTATGCGTAGACGGGCGCGGGCGAGGACGCGTCTTCTGCGAAATGCCGACGCACGAGCCACCCTTTGAAGTCGTACGCGTAGTCCACGGAGACGTCGATGACGAACGCGATGAGGCCGACGGCGACGCCGACGACGAGCGCGATCGCGTACTTCGCCGCGGTGAGGCCGGTGTAGCCCCATATCCTGCGTCGCTCCGTCGTCGAAGTACGCGCGTTCCGAGGCGTCGGCGACGTCGTCGTTCGCCCGACGCGGTCGTGGTCGTCCAGGTAGTCCGACTCGAGCGTCACGTCGTTGCGCATCGGCTCGTAATCGAACGTCTCGTGCCCAGCGTTCGCGCTCGCGGGGAGGTACGGCGGCGGCCATCGGTACGCGTCGTCGTCGTCCTCCTCCTCCTTCGCGTCGCGCGTCGGGGACGCGACGTCGACGTCGGCGTCGTCGTCGTCGCCGTCGATCTCGATTCTAATTCTCGCCTCGCCAGCCTCGTCTGCCCCGCGGTCCGCGTCCGCGCCGAGCAGCGGCGCGTTCAGCCGGTCGCGATCGTCCGGGAGAGGCGTCATCGATCGCGGCGACGGCGCGGGGTGCGACGGTCTCGTCACACCCCTCCGACGGCGGCGCCTCGCGCGCGCGAGGTGAAGTGAATGGACCTTCCGAAGAGGACGGGACCGGCGAATATGCTTTTCCGCTGCTTTTCCGAGGCTGTAGTACGCGCGCGCGTACTTTCGTATGGCAACGAGTCAGGATTCGTTCTCGGCCTCCGGTGAATCTCCTCGGTGCCACCTCGACGCCCGATTCTTCGTCCGCGATAAGCAACGTCGACGACGCGCGGCATTGACGCCGCGCGTCCGCACGACCGAAGCACCCCGCGCGCTTCGACCGGCGTCCGACGCGAGCGTTCGCACACACGGCGCGGCGCGGGGAGCGCGCGCGTTCGCGAGGCGCGAGAGGGAAGGGCAGCGCGCGCGCCGTCCGTCGCCCGCGTAGTCGCCCGGTCGGACAGGACAGTCTTCCACCGCCCGCGTCAACCTACGGCTACGCGAGGCGCGGGCGCGTCGCCGGTCCGCGGCGCGATCTCTCGCGCCGCGCCGCGTCCGAGGACGGCCGCTCGCGGGGTTTCGCGCGTCGGGACATCCCGGATGGCGTCCGCGTCGATGGCGGCGAGCGCGCGCGCGGCGACGACGCCGCCCGCGGCGAGATCTCGCGCGGGAGGAGGACGCGGCGCCCCGACGTCGTCGACGTCGACGTCCGCCTCCGCCTCCGCCTCCGCCTCCGCGCGCCTCGCCGCGCGCGCGACGATCGCGAGACGCCGCGCGTCCGTCGGCGACGACAGAAACAGAAACAGAAACAGAGACGCCGTCCTCGTCCGCGCGTCGTGGGACGCCGAGGACGGCGGCGGCGGCGGCGGCGGCGGCGGAGGATGGAACGGCGCCGCGGGCGCGGGCACCGCCGCGCGCGACGACCCGGACGTCCGGCTGAAACATTTCTTCCCCCCGGTGGGCGTCGCCGACGACCACACGATCGCGAACCCTCTGCTCCGCTCGCAGCGCCTCTCCACGGGCTGGTTCGGCTGCGTCTTTGAGCTCGAGGGCGTCCTCGTGAACTCGCGCGAGGCGGAGCACAGGGAGGCGTGGACGAAGCTCGCGAAGGAGCGCGGCGAGCGGCCGCCGGCGGAGCTGGTGCTCAAGTACTGCGATCTCATGAAGCCCGAGGCGTTCATCGAGCGGCAGCTGCGGTGGACGCGCGATCCAATGGAGGTGCGGAGGATACGCCAGAGGAAGGGGGAGATCTACGACGAGATCTTGGAGGAGCAGAAGAGCTTGGGAGGGAGGGGGGGTGGCGGCGGCGACGGGATCGGAGGCGGCGGCGGCCTCGACGAGTTCGCGCTCAGGGACGGCGTGCTGCCGTTTTTAAATCTTCTCGCGGATGCCGGCGTCCCGATGGCTGCCATCTCGAACGCGTACGGGTACCACGACCTGTGCGGCGTCCTGTCCAAGATTGGCATCCTGGGGTATTTCGAGGACGCGAACGACGGGCAAGGGCCGCACGTCGTCGCCGCGGACGACGTCAGGGACTGGCTCCCGGATCCAGAGCCGCTCGAGCGAGCGTGCGATCTCATGCAGAGAACGCCCAAGCGGACGATCGTGTTCGGGAACAACACGACCGTCACGGAGGCGTGCTACGAGAAAGGGTCGAAGGCGGTGCTGCTCCTCGGGAGGCAGCCGCGGTACGAGATGCAGAACGCGGACAGCGTCGTGGAGAAGCTCACGGATCTCACCATCGCGAATTTGAAAAATCTCTTCGCGGATGAGACGTCGGAAGCCGCGGAGCCAGAGAGGCAGGTGGAGATCATGCCATCGAAAGGGTCGTCGGTGTCGACGGCGGTGTCGTCTCCGGACGCGTGGACGCAGACGCAGACGGACGACGCGGGGGGGAAAGAACCGCCGGATTACTTCAAGCGACGGAGACGACGGGATATTTGATGACCCGGGATCGATCCCTCGAGCGTCGAGTCCCTCTCGCGACGCCGCGTGTACCATCAGACCCGCTTCTCGTCGCCTTTTGTCTTTGCCACGCGCGTTGTAACATCACATTCTATTGTACGCACACGCTGCCTCATCTTTCTCTCTATCGCGTCGCGTCGCCGCGTCGCGTCGCCGCGTCGCTCGCTCTCACCACCCCTCGAAGTACCGCGCGCCCCACCGTCGTCGCGCGTCCGCGACGACCGCCGCGTCCGCGCCGCGTCGCGCGGCTTCGATCTCCGCCGCCCCTCTCGGGCGCACGTCGGAGATGTATTCGCCGTACTTCGTGAGCACCGTCCGCGCGCGTGACCGAACAATTTCGTGCGTTATGTAGTACACGTACATTAACCCCGCGATCGCGACGACGCGCAAGATCGGGGACCCGTGCGACGCGAACATCGCGGCGAGCGGGAACGCGAGTCTCTCGAGCTCGCTTCGGAAATTCCTCCTCAATCTTCCGACGACGTCGAACGCGGCGCCGCCGACGCCGACGAGGACGACGCCGGTCACGAGCGCGTCGAGCGCGTCCGCGATCCACGCGCGGCGCAGAAACCAACGAGGAATCGTGAACGCGTCCAGGAACGCCCCGCCCGGGTTCCACCACGGCGGCGTCCACATCGCGAGTCGGTAAAAGAGAAACTCGAGATGCGCCGGCGACGTCCTCTCCAGCGCGCGTCGCGTCGACGCCGCCGCGGCGCGCTCTTCGACCCACCCCGCGGGGAAGCCGCCGCCGTTCGCGGCGTACCACGGCCGCCACGCGTGCGTCGGTCGCGGCGACCCTAATCGCTCCAGGGTCGCGACGACGCCGCTCGTTCTCGTTCCCGTTCCCGTTCGCTTCAACGCCGCCGCCGCCGCGGCGAACGCGGGCGCGACCACTCGCGCGGACGCGATCCTGGCGATGACCCCGGAGACGACGACCGCGAGCGCGATGCACGCGACGCTCGCGACCGTCGCGAGCCGAGGGTCCGCGAACCTCGTCGCCCAGCGCGCGCGCTTCAGGACGTAAACGTATCGGCACGCATCGCATCGCGCGGACGACGACGCGTTCGAGCTCATCGCGCGCCATGCGTTGAGGCACTCGACGTGGACGTGCGACATCGAGCCGCGGCACAGGCACGGGGAGAACAGGCGACCGCGCGTCGCGTCCTCCGCGCCCGCGAAGCAGATGCGGCACTGCGGGGGTTCCTCTCTCTCCCGCGAGGACGCCGCGTCCCCGGATCTCGTTTCGTCGTCGTGCTCGCCGCTCGCCGCGCGCGTTCGCCTTCGGACGCCGTCGTCGTCGCCGTCGCCGTCGTCGTAGCCCCTCTCCCGCCTCTGCCGGCGGTTAAACGCCTCCACGCGCGCGCGCTGCTGCGCCGCGCGCACGGCCGCGGCCTCGTCCGCGACGAACCCCGCCATGTCCCGCGCGCGCGCCTCGCACTGAACTGAAGCCATCGAACGCGTCCACGGTACGAAAATAAATTCGTTCGACTCGTCGCGTCGGCGCGTCCGAGGACGAGGCGCGCACTCGCCCTCGCGCCGCCCACCATGGCGGCGGCGACGCGCCTGAAAGACGCGCAGCGCCTCGGCGACGTCCGCAAGATCACTTCCGGGACGTCCCCCGGCGCTCCGCTCGTCCTAGAGGTGCGGTGTCCGAACGGACCGTCCGGAGGCGTGGACGTGTATCACGCGCGCGCGCTCGACGCGGGAGAGACGACAGCCTCGTCGAGCGACGACGCCGCGAAGACACTCGACGGACCCGGCGGAGGAAGACGCGCGGGGGCGACCTCATCGCGCGGCGGCGGTCTCGGCGGCGAGCTCGCGGACCTCCTCGACCTCGACGCGCTCGCGGGGATGGTCACCGTGCGGTGCGTCCTCCCCGCGGGCTTCGAGCCCATCCCGAACGATCTGAAGCTGGACGAGGGCGTCACCGTGGGCGCGCTGAAGCTCAAGGTGAGGGACCTGCTGCGATGGAGCGGCGTCGGCGAGGCGGAGAAGGGGGGCGGCGCGGCGGCGTCGGCGTCGGAGGCGAAGCCTTCGACCTCGACGTCGTCGTCGTCCACGGTCCTCGGCGCCGCTCGAAAAGCGACGCCGACGACGCCAGCTGGCGCCGCGGCGCCCGCGCCCGCGCCCGCGCCCGGGCGAGGCGACGCGGAGTACGACTACCGCGAGCGCGGTCGAGGCGGCGGCGGCGACGGCGGCGGCGGCGGGCGATCCTCCTCTCTCTTCGGCGACCTGACCGAGCTCGCGGACGAGATGAGCGGCGGCCTCGCCGGCGACATCGCGCGCGGCGTCGCCGGGCTGAGCGAGGCGATGACGTCCGGGGTGGACTTTCAGGCGGAACTCGAGAGAGCCGCCGCGGAGGAGGAGCGGGAGCTCGAGCTCGAGCGGGAGCGGGAGCGGGAGACGATGACGCGCGAGAGGGAGGAGGAAGGGGGCGGAGGGGGCATCGCGCGGCGCGGGGGGGTCGTCGACGCGGCGGCGGCGGCGGAGACGCGTCGGAACGACGACGCGGCGGGAGATAAAGTCCTTAAGGATCGGCGTTCACCACGCGAACGCGGTCGTATGGGAACCGGTGTGGATGGGTTCGCTTCGGGCGGATGGACCGTCTCCGACGCTGCCCCCGCGGTCGCCGCCGAAGATGATGATGATGACGACGACGCGGATTGGGGGAGCGGATGGGAAGGCGGCACCCCGCGCGGCGGCGGCGACGACGGCGACGACGACGACGCGTTCGCGTCTCGCGACGCCGGCGCGGCGCCGCCGCCGGCGCCGCCGCCCTCGGCTCCGGCGGCCGCGTCGACCGCCTCGCCGCCGAAACCACAACCCCTCCTCGGCGGGTCCATCGCAGAAGCCATCGTGCACGCGCTCCCCGCGGCGCCCGCGGCGACGACGCGCCGCGTCCTCGAGACCGCGCGCTCGCGGCTCGAGAAACTTTCCCCCGCGGCGGCGTCGTGGCCCCCCGCCGCGCACGTCGCGTTCTTTGTGACCCTCGCCGCGTTGGTCGTCACGACGATCGGGTTCCCGCTGTGGTGCACGCTCGCGGTCGCGGTGATTTACGCGCGGTGCGTCGAGACGGAGCGTCTCGCGGCGGAGGCGAAGCGAGAGCGCGACGCGCACCGGCGCGACGCGACGCGCGCGCGAGAAGAGACGACGCGTCTGCGCGCCGCGCTCGACGCGCTCTCAGGCACGTTCTATCTCACACTGGTTCCCATACGACCGCGTTGGCGTGGTGAACGCCGATCCTTAAGGACTTTGCCCGGCGCATCTCTCCGCCCATCCCTTGCGTTCAATCCCCGCCCTCGACGCCTCTCAACTCCATCTGACGCCTTTCAACTCCACCCCGACATCGCTTTGTATGGAACGACCCTTAGAACGGCTCTCCGCCGCCGGCGCCGCCTCCGGAGACCTGCTGACCCCCGCGCACATCGAGCGGCTGGTGTTAAACCTCCACCACCATCATCACGACGACGACGTCCACGGCGGCGACTTGGGGTGGCTCAACGCGTCGATCGCGTCCGCGTGGGGCGGGTTCCTGCGGGATTGGAGCGCGCGGCTCGTCGGCGACGTCGCCGCGCGTCGTCTCGCGGTGCGCCGCCCGCGCGCGCTCGAGTCCGCGACGCTGCGGTCGTTCGACTTCGACCCGCGGCCGCCGACGTTCTCGAACGCGCGCGTGACGCGCGCGACGCGGCGCGCGTCCGACGGCGCGCGCGTCTTGGAGCTCAGGCGCGTTCTGTTGTACACTGGTCCCCGTACGACCGCGTTGGCGCGGTGAACGCCGATCCTTAAGGACTTTTCCCGGCGCATCTCTCCGCCCAGGGTCCCTCGCTTTCAATCCCGACACACCTCGACGCATTTCAACTCCCAAGTCTGACGCCTATGAACTCCACCCCGACGTCGCTACGTACGGACTTGAACGACCCTCAGAGTCTTCGCGCTCGGCGTCGGCGCGGCGATGCGCGTGGACGCAGTCGTCGCCGGTCTCGGCGCGTCTCTCGACCTGCGCGTCCTCTTCGAGGCGCGCGACTTGGACGCGAAGGTGTCGCTCGAGTTCCAGCCGAGCGCGCCGTTCGTGTCGCGGTCGCGCGTGTCGCTGATGGAGCCGCCGCGGACGTCGCTGCGGATCGCGCCGGAGGGGCTGGGCGGGCTGAGTCTCACGGATCTCCCGGGCGTGGACGGGTGGTTGAAGTCGGGTGCGTTCGTTCTGTTCGCGCTGCATGCGGTCGCGGTCTCCTTCGCCGAACGTTTGCGTTTTTCACCCACCCACCCGCAACCCTCGGTTTCAACATTTCATCGCTTTCCCTTTCAACTGACGACCGATACTTCGTCAGTCATCGAGGACGCGCTCGTGAAGCACCTGGTGGAACCGAACGGGCACGTTTGGGACGTCGGGGCGTGGTGGCGGGGGAGGTGCGAGGCGGCGGCGGAGGAGGAGGCCGCGCGGGTGGAGCGCGCGGTGCGTGAGCGCGTCGGCGCGGCGTAGGGCGAGCGAGTAGACCTCGGAAGCGTACGTGTAGACGTCGAGTCGTCTCTTCTGGCGGGCGGTAGTTAGTGCAGTCTGGCAGTGACAGATGAAAAATACTTAAGTGTAGATCGGACCCCGAGGTCGCTCGTCATCACGCCACGCGCACACCTCGGCGCGCTCGCGTCGCGTCGCGGCGGTCGCGCGGGGGATGCGTCGCGGCGACGCCGCCGCCGCCGCCGCGCCCGCGCCCGCGTCCGCGGCGGACGCGATCGAGGACGCGGACGACTACCATCGACAGCTTCTCGTCGTGCGGCGACTGCACGACGCGGGCGCGTCGCGCGAGCGCGTCGCCGCCGCCGCGGCGACGCTCCGAGCGCTGAAAGCGAAGACGTGGGTCCCGCGCGGGACGACGTCGCGGAAGAAGAAGCGCGCGAAGCTCGCGGCGGGGGGGCTCCAAGACGCGAGCGGCGCGGGAGACGACGCGACCGCCGCGACCGCGGCGACGGACGCGCGCGCCGTCGCGACGTACCCTCCCCCGGATCTCCCGCCCGTGGACGCCGACGGGTTCGTCCTCGCGTTCGACGCGCCGAGCATCGCGCCCGGGGTGGAGCCGTCGAATGCGCGCGCGGAGGACGTCCGCGTGGACGCGGATGCGATCGCGCACTGGCGCAGGTACGGCTTCGTCGTGTTCCGCGACGTCCTCACGCGCGAGGAGTGCGCGGCGACGCGCGACGAGATCTGGGATTACCTCGAGGCGACGCATCGCCATCGCGGCGCGGCGCTGTCGAGGGACGACGCGAACACGTGGCACGCGTTGTCGTCCGACACGTACGGCCTCGCGCCGGAGCCGTCCGTGTTTACGCCCAGGTGCGTGATGAACCGACAGAACCCGAAGGTGATCGCGTGCCTCGCCGCGGCGCTCTCGTCGTTCCCCGACGGCGACGCCGGCGACGGCGGCGGCGACGACGCCGACGCCGCTCGCGTGTCCGTGTCCCCGAGAGACGTCATCGTGAGCCAAGATCGCTGGTGCCTGTACCGACCGACAAGAGGGCTCTCGCTGAGGCGCAGACCGAGTGCTGACGACGACGTTGAAAACGGTCGAGAAACGACGGTTACGACGACCGAGCTGGTGGATAAGCCGGAGTGGAAGACGCGCGGAAACCTCCACCTGGACCTCAACCCGTTCACGTACGGCGACGACGCGCTCAACGCGCGCGCGCTGGACGACGACGACGACGTCTCGGTCTCGGTGTCGGACACGAATGTGGCGGGAAACGACGGCCACGTCGACGACGCGATCGGCCCGCGCGCGAAGGCGGACCGGCTCCCGTTTGAACACGCGCGCGACTTTAGCAAAGAGACCAACGCGGTGTCCGCGGCTTCGGGCGCGTTCTATACACTGGTTCCCATACGACCGCGCTGGCGTGGTGAACGCCGATCCTTAAGGACTTTTCCCGGCGTGTCTCTCCGCCCACCCCTCGTGTTCAATCCCCGCCCTCGATGCCTTTCAACTCCAACTGACGCCTTTCAACTCCACCCCGACATCGCTTTGTATGGAACGACCCTCAGGGCCGCACGTCCAAGGCGTCATCGCGCTCGCGGACAACCGCGTCGAGGACGGCGGCACGGTCTTGGTCCCCGGGTTCCACGCGACGTTCGCGAAGTGGAGTCGCGCGCTGGGGAGCTCGTGGCGGGCGTACGCGGAGACGCACGCGGACGCGGACGCGAATCGGTTGGTGTGGCGCGGCGACGGCGCCGGGTCGTTCAAGGCGCGTTCTCCTTACACTGGTCCCCGTACGACCCCGTTCGCGCGGTGAACGCCGATCCTTAAGGACTTTCTCTCCTGGCGTTTCTCTCCGCCCAGGGTCCCTCGCGTTCAATCCCGACACACCGCGACGCCTTTCAACTCCAACTGACGCCTTTCAACTCCACCCCGACGTCGCTTTGAACGATGGAACGACCCTAAGTTTGGCGACCGCGACGCGATCCACGAGAGGAAAACGCGCGTAACCGCGAGGGAAGGGTCGTACGTGATCTGGGACCAGCGGCTCGCGCACGGGGCGGCGCCGAACGACAGCGACGTGTCGAGGATAGCGCAGTTCGTCAAGGGGTTCAGGCGGGAGGGCGCGGGGAGAGGGCGATTGCGGCGACGCGCGAGGTTCATCGAGCGCGCGTTGGAAGCGAACGGGACGTCTGGGGTCGTGAGCGCGTTGGGGCGCCGCGTCTTCGCGCTGGATACGTTATGAAATAGGGGTATGTGATGTAGTAGGTAGGGTATCATATGATAGAGTTTTTATGCGTTCTTATTCGGTCATCGTTACATACATCGGGGTACTGTACACGTGTACAGGGCGCCGCCGGCGGCGGACGCCGCGCGGCGCGGTCTGGTGGTAAAAAAACAACATTTCTTTCGTCTTCGGGGTCGTCTGTCGCGCTTCTTCGCGTCGCATCACGTGATGAACTTGTGCGAGAGCGACGCGAGATCGCTGCCGCTCTCGGTGAAGAACCCGAGGCCGCAGACCTGCCCGCTGCTGTTCACGCGATGCAGCGGGTTCACGCGTCGCTTCACGCCGCGGCAGTTCACGGCGAGCCTCTGAGGGTCGAGGGTCCGTACGAAGCGACGTCGGGGTGGAGTTCAAAGGCGTCAGAAGCGGAGTTGAAAGGCATCGCGGTGTGTCGGGATTGAAACCGTGGGGTAGGCGGAGAGATGCGACGGGAAGAAAAGTCCTTAAGAATCGGCGTGCACCACGCCGACGCGGTCGTATGGGGACCAGTTTGAGATAGAACGCGCCTGAATGACGCCGACGTCCATCGACGCGTCTCTGTAGTAGTACGCGCCGAGCGGGAAGGCGGCCGCGGCGCCGCCGCACGCGACGTCTATGGCCGCCAAGTCGTTGGAGAGCAGCAGCGCGCCGTCCCAGTCGTCGCTCGCGTGTGATGCGTCGGTTGACGTTCCATCTTCCCCGCCGTTCGACGGCGCGGTGCCCCAGAACATCGGGTGCGTGTCGCTCTCGGCGCTGCGCGCGACGAGCACGACGTCTTTTTCCTCGTCGATCAGGACGAACGAAAACGACCCTGATGAGAGAAGCGTTACGTTAGCGTTACGAAAGACGTTTTTTCAAGCGGCGGTTGAGAAACAGAGCGAGTCAGTCCTCAAGAAACGACGCTTAACGCGCGACGCGGCGCGTGTGGGACGTAGTCTGATCACGAACTCGCCTTCGCACGCGGTGAGCGCGGTGGACGGCTGGTCGCTCGGGTCGCCGTCCTTGTCCTCGAAGCGCTTCGCGTACAGGGCGAGGATGAGCGCCGCGCCCTCGTGCGACGGCGGCGGCGACGGCGGCGGCGGGACGATCGATCCGTCCATCTTCGCGATGAAGTGCGGGCCCTGCGCGCGACGGAGGCGGTCGGAGAGAAGATGAGCGTGAGATGAAAAAAAAAAATGGCGATTCGACGCGATTTTCGACGTCCCCGACGCGTTTCGCGCACCGTCGGCTCGGCCGGGGGCAGCGCGTACAGCTCGCGCATCTCGCGCGCGTTTCCGACGTGGCCGTTCATGACGACGTGCGCGTGCCCCGCGCTCGCGCGCGAGACCGCGGGAAACCCGTCCCACGCGGCGAGGACCGCGGTCGCGCGCGCGCTCGCGGACGGCGACGCGTCGATGCGCGTGAGGCGCACGTGCAACTTTTTCGCGGGTATCCGCGTGCGCGTCTCGACCTGGAACCCTCGCGTCATTACGTCGAGGTGGTGCATCAGGTGACGCTCTGCGCGCGGAGGCGGAGGCGGAGGAGGAGAAGGAGGAGGAGGGACGAGGGGCGTTCGCGACGGCGCGTCAGTCGCGGGGATCTCGGACGACGCGACGCGCGCGGCGGGCGCGACGACGGCGCTTTATCGCAATCCCACCCACCGGATATTCGCTGCTCGTCGTTGTTTCCGAGATACGACGCCGCGCCGGTGGTCTGGTCGAACCCCCACGGCGTGCGCGCGGTCCCGCTCTCGATCGCGGCGAACATGACGACGTCGGGGGAGATGGAGCGAGGGGAGGCGAAGAGGCGGGGATGACGCGCGAGCGGACGAGATGCGCTCGCGCGTGTGACGCGTCTCCGCGCGCCTCGCCGCGTCGTCGTTGAAGATTCCAGTCGTCGCGTTCGGCGCTGACGTGGATTCGCAAGACAGAAGGGGCGTTTCGTTGGACGTAACGCCCGAGGCGCGACATCCGTCCCATCATCGCGCACCGCGCGCGCGCCATGCCGTCGTCGCGCGTCGCGCGTCGTCGCCAAACTCGCGCGGGGACGGCGCCGATCGCCCCCGCGACGTGGTGGTTGCTCGTGGCGACCGCGCTCTTGAGCCCGAGCGGCTCTGCTCGCGGAGGCGGCGGCGGCGGCGTCGCGCCCCGCGCGCGGGCGGATCTCGCGCGGACGACGACGACGACGACGACGACGACGACGACGTCGCGTCTCCGCGGCGGCGTCGTCGTCGCGGACGCCGCGGTCGTCGTGGTCGACGACGGCGTGCTCGCGCACGACGGATGGCGCGCGTCCGTGACGTCGCCCGCGCTCGAGCGCGGCGACGACGACGCGCCGAGCGACCCGGGCGCGGTCGAGCTGTCCCCCGGAGGCGCGCTGCGCCTGACGAGAGCGTCGTCGTCGAGCGCCGGCGCGGACGACGACGACGACGACGACGACGCGAGGGTCGTGATCGTCGTCCTCGGCGCGCCGAACGACGCCGCCGACGCCACCGCCGACGCGTCGCTGACGATCGACGCGTGGACGTCCGCGGGACTCCGGCGTTCGTGCGCGCTCGATTGGCGCGGCGGCGGCGGCGGCGGCGGCGGCGGCTGGCGCCTCGCCGCGGACGCCTCCTCCTCCTCCTCCTCCTCCTCGTCCGCTCCGTGCACGCTGCACGCGGTCGCGGCGGAGGAGGCGGACGCCGCGGCGACGCCGAGCGGCGCGCGCGCGTACGCCAACGGTACGCGCGCGCGAGTGGAGCTGGGGCTGGGCGCGGCGCGCGGCGAGGGCGAAGGGGACGTCGTCGCCGTCGTCGTGCGCGAGTCCGCGAGCGTCGTCGTCGACGCGCCGTCGCCGTCGCCGCGCTTCACGATGTCCGACGTCGTCGTCGTCCACGCGTCCGACGTCGAGATGCTACGGTGGGCGTGGCTCGAGCGCGCGGCGAGGTGCGCGGCGTCGCTGCGACCGGAGGTACGCGTAACGTGCGGGGTAGACGCGTTACAAACTACACCCGAATTCGGTCTCGCGCCGACGGTGGAGACGCTGACGGGCGGGTGCTGCGACGCCGTCGCCGCGTACGTCGCCGCCGCGTGCGAGTGTGCGATCGCGCTGTTCGAGAATAGCGGTAACGGGTTATCGGATGGCGTCACGACGACGACGACGACGGCGGCGGCGGCGTTGGCGCGCGTCTGCGGCGCGCCCGCGGCGGCGACAGACGGCGGCGTCGCGTGCGCGGAATCGTCCGCGATTCTCGCCGCGATTCGAGACGCGAACGCCGCCGCTCAGGTGCGTTCTATACACTGGTTCCCATACGACCCCGTTGGCGAGGTGGACGCCGATCCTTAAGGACTTTGCCCGGCGTCTCTCTCCGCCCACCCCCCGCTTTCAATCCCCGTCCTCGATGCCTTTCAACTTCAACTGACGCCTTTCAACTCCACCCCGACATTTGCTTGTACAGAACGGCCCTCACGCCGCGTCGTCGTCGTCGTCGTCGGCGGCGGCGGCGTCTGAGGTCGCCGCGAGCGGCGCGCGCGACGACGATCTACCGCCTCCGCCTCCGCCGCCTCCGCCGCCGACGATCGACGAGTACTTCGACGCGTTCCTCGCGTGGCTCAACGCCCCGCCGCCGCCGCCGCCGCCGCGGCGATCCGTGAGCGTCCTCGCGTCGTCGCCGCCGTTCAACCCGGACCCGTCCGCGTCCGGCGACGGTTCAGGGTTCGAATCGACGCGGACGGTCGTCATCATCGTCGCCGTGATCGTCGCCGCGGGGATAGCCTTCGCGCTCGCGTACGCGGGCGTGAGGTGCTTTCGATCGCCGTGCTGCGCGGCGCCGGACCTCGGCGGCGGCGGCGAGCGCGATCGCGACCGCGAGGACGGCGGCGGCGCGCGGCGGGGAAGAGACGCGCTCGTTCGCCTCGTGCGGCGGTGGCGGGGACGCGGCGCGGAGGACGAGGACGCGGAGGACGCGCGCGGGGGCGGGGGAGACGTCGAGGTGGACGGCGACGGCGGGGAGGGCGGGAAGAAGAGAGGACGGCGCGAGGAGGAGGAGGAGGGGGGGCGGGGGGAGGGCGAGGACGCGCGCGCGTTCGCCGTGGAGCGACACACGCTGTGATAAATATGCGTTGATTCGACGCGAGCCCGTCGATCGCGAGAGATGTGTTTTTCACCGGCAGGGCGACCCCGATCAAAATTCGACGCGATCGACATCGGCCCGTCGCTTGAACCGCGAAAAAGTCGCCGTTTGACGAAAAATCGCGGGTCAACGCGTGTAACCGAAAAAACGACGCCGTGTACAATAATTTGCACAGAGCAATTAGTCTGTAAAAAATATCCCGGCCGGTCGCCGCGTCCGCGTCCCCGTCTTCGGAGTCGACGATCGTCGCCCTCGATTCACCAGTACAATTCACAACGACGATCACGCGCGCGTAACACCGCACGAAATCCAAACAAGATGTCCGCGAAATGGTCCACCGGGCTCTGCTCGTGCCTCAGCGATTGCGATACCTGCTGCCTGTCCGTTAACTCCCTCACGGGTCAGCAAGATCGCATCATCCAGGGCAAAAGTGCGTCACGATTCCTACTCGCCCCCTGTATATCCCGACGCGCCCGCACGCGGCCTCTTTCCTCTCCCCGCGTTTCCTTTTCCGTCCCCGCCCCCCGCGCGCGCTCGATCCGACGCCGGACCCCCCTCCCTCCCTCCCCCCGTGCTTAACAGGCTTCTGCAACGCCTGCTGCTGCCTGTGCGCGCCCATCATTCCCGTCAACGGCTGCTGCATCACCGGCCCCAACCGCACCGCGCTCAAGACCAAGCTCGGGATCACCGAGTCGGACTGCCTCGGCGACAAGTGCTGCTCGTGCGTGTGCCTCCCGTGCGTGCTGATGCAACACGCGCGCGAGCTGAAGTGCCGCGGGATCTACACGATGGAGCAGATGAACGGCCAGCTCCCGGCGACGCTCGCGCCGTCGAACATGACGATGATCCAGCACCGCTAAGCGATCGCGAGGGGTCGCTCGGTCCGATCGAGTGCATTAAATTAAGTTTTATTCCTTGCGGTGGATATTTTCCTCGCGGCGGGCGGGAGCGTCGATCGCGCGACGCGCGGGTTCGTCCGGGACCCGCGCGTCGCGCGCGCCGCGCGCGTCGATCGCGCGGACGGACGGAGGTCTTTTCTCATCGTAGAAAATGTGAGGGGACGGGAACGTCGTCGAGCTCGGCGGCGTCCGCGCTTGAATTAACCTTGAATTAACCTTGAACCAGCTGAGCCCACCGCATTCGATACCAGTCTCATCACGAACAGACAGGAAGTCGCGTCGCCGCGTCATCACCACTCTCTTCTATCCGCGCGCCGAGCCCGTCGTCCGTCCCGCCGCGCTCCTCCGCTCCGTCGTCGCTCGGGATGGCGTCGAGAGCGATGACGTCCGCGTCGGCGGCCGCGTCGGCGCGTCGCCCCGCGCGCGCGTCGTCGTCGTCGTCGTCGTCCCGGCCGCCCGCGCGATCGGCAGCGTCCGCCGCGAGGGCACCCGCGCGCGTCGTCGTCGCGTCGTCGTCGTCGTCGTCGCGACGACGCGTCGCCGCGGCCGCCGCGAGCCGGCCGCGCGACGCCGCGGACGCGACCGTCGATCCCGAAGTCGCGCGCGAAGTCGTCGTCGTCGTCGCGCGCCGACGCGCGCTCGTCGCCGCCGCGTCCGCGCTCGCGTCGGCGGCCGCGTCGACGTCGACGCGATTCGCGTCGTCGCGCGCCGCCGCGGACGACGACGACGACGACGAGGACGCCGCGCAGGCGGAGATCGAGGCCGCGATGAACTCCGTCCTCTCGAGCAACAGCGGCGAGGCGACGTTCCCACCGCGCGTCATGTTCGCCAACACGTCGCCGTCCGTCGCGCCGTGCTACTTTCGCGCGTCGTCGCTGTGGTCCGTCCCGGGACCGCCGGCGGAGACGCCGACGACGTCGTCGTGGCGAGACATCGCGGACCCGGTCAACGGTGTGGTCATCGTCAACGCGACGGCGTACGTCACGAGAGGCTTCGCGGACGCGAGCGGCGCGCGTTCCATCGCGGACCTGGGAAAGCCGGAGAACGTCGACGTCGCGAAGGCGCTCGGGTTGGACGCGATCGACGACTCGGCGCGTTCTGTCTCACACTGGTCCCCGTACGACCGCGTCGGCGTGTTGAACGCCGATCCTTAAGGACTTTCTCTCCCGGCGTGTCTCTCCGTCCATCACCCCTCGCTTTCAATCCCCCCGCCCTCGACGCCTTTCAACTCCATCTGACGCCTTTGAACCTCACCCCGATATTCGCTCGTACGGACCCTCGACCCTCAGTATCGCCGCGCGGATCTCCTCGGCGCCGCGAAGCGCGTCGACGCGACCACCGGGGACGTGTACTACGACTACGAGCTCGTCGCGAGCCCGCCGCCGAAGTCGTGCCCGAGCGCGGTGGGGTGCCTGTACCCGGAGCACATATACCTTCTGAGCGCGACGATCAAGGACGGGACGCTGTACGTCTTCTCCGTGGACGCGTTTCCGGAGAATTGGCGAGCGGGGGCGCAGACCATCAAGAGGCTGAGGAGCTCGTTCGCGGTCGGCGCGCCCGAGGAGAATGAGGGCACAGGGGCGGGGGCGGAGGCGGAGGCGACGGTGACGGTGACGTAGTGTGCGCTGCGTCGTGTAGATGGACGGACGCGTTTTGTGTCTTTCATTCACTCGCGCGATGTCTTGATGCGGTAGCGCGCGTCGCGAAGGAACGCGACCAGCGACGAATTGAACTAGCTCTCAAACGCAAACCCCGACCCCCCCTTCTCGTCGTCGTTCATAGAACTTGAACCGCCCCCGCGCGCCGGAACTCAGTCCTCCGGCCCGTCGAGCCAGCTGTCGCACATGCCGAGGAAAAACCCGTGCTCCCTCGCCTTCGCGAGCGCCTTCAGATACGTCTCCTCGCTCCCTCGCGCGGCGCGGCCGCGCTTGGGCCGCAGCCGCAGCCACTGCTTCTCCGACCGCTCCGCGAGCTCGGCGTTGACCTTCAGCATCCACCCCGCGAGGTCGTCCTCGGTTATAAGGCCGAGCCTCGAGCCCACCTCCGCGCCGTGGAGCTCCTCCCGAAGCGCGTCGATGTTCACGTTCGGGATCTTTTAGGGCCATTCCATACAAAAATAGTTCACCGGTCAGTTGAAAGGAGACGCGATCAAACGTTGAAACCAGACGATGGGTGAAAAACTTTTGTATAGAACGCACCTTACACCGCACGCTCGGGGAGAACATCGCGGGATACGCGTCGCGGAGTTTCGCCGCCGCGCCCTCCAGAGCCCACTTCGCGTCGGGCTCGACGACGCCGGGGAGGTCCATGAACCGAATCGGCGTCGCGGCGTTGATCTCCGTGAATAACGCCGCCGCGCGGACGTCGTCCACGTTCGGGAACACCTCGGTGAGGATCGCGTCGGTGGGTTTGAGGACGCCGCGCGCGAGGAGGATGTCCAACGCGCCAACGCGGTGTTGCCCGTCGAGGATGGACGCCGAGACGACGTCGCCGCTCGAATCCTTCGAACCCTTCTTCTTCCGCGCGCCGCCGCCCTTGACGTTCGCGGTGCCCTCCGCGATGGAGATGACCCCGGGGATGCAGAAGCCCCCGGACAACTCCGCCGCCTCCTTCGCCTTCTCCTCCGCGATCGTCTCCGCGCGCTCCGCGCGGAACGCTCGCTGTTGGTCGTACACCGCGACGCGTTCTTTGGAGTTCAAAGGCGTCAGTTGGAGTTGAAAGGCGTCGAGGTGTGACGGGATTGAAAGCAAGGGGTGATGGGCGGAGAGATGCGCCGGCAAAAGTCCTTAAGGATCGGCGTTCACCACGCCGACGCGGTCGTATGGGGACCAGTGTGAGGAGAACGCACCTTTGGACGTCAGCGAAGTCACCGGCGTGGCGTACACTCTCTTGTACCCGAAATCGTGAAGCAGCGCGCCGTACGTCGCGTGATGCGCCGCGCCGCTCTTCGCCTTCGCCTTCGCCTTCGCGGCGTCCTCGAGGGCGCACGCGAGCGCGTGCTCCGCGTCGAGCGCGCGCGCCGTCGCCGCCGTCGTCCTCGCCTCGGCGCGATCGAGCGCGTCGGTAACCTCTGCGAGTCTCGCGTCGACGGCGGCGGCGTCAGCGTCGGCGCGGTCTCGGTCCGTCGTCGACCGCGATCGCGATTCCTCCCGTAACGCGTTCAGCGCGATCCTGTAGTCTGCGGCGGTGAGCTCCGCGGCTTCCTTGTCCGCGCGAAGCGTCGCGAGCTCGCTCGCGAGCGCGTGTTTCGCGAGCGAGAGTTTCGACTCCGCGTCGGACGCGCGGTGGGAAAAGGATGCGAGCGACGCCTCCATCGTCCGCGCGCGCGTCAGCGCGTCGTCGCGCTCCTTTCGAAGCGCCGCCACCGCCATCGACGGCGTGGATGCGCACGACGCCGACGCCGCGGCGGCGAGAAACTTGGACGCGAAGAGCTCGAGCTGCGACGGCGAGAGCGCGCGATTGAGAGCGCTTCCCGTCCACGGCACCCAGAACGGCATGGCGTCGAGCTCTTCCTGCGCGTTCGACGAGAGTTGCTGCGCGTGCGACGCGGTCATCGCCTGCGTCGCTTTCGCTCGCGCGGCGGAGGCGACGACTGCGGGGCGGCGCGTCGCCGCGGCGAGGCGGCGGAGGCCGCGGAGGGAGGAGGAGGAGGACGCCATCTTGTTGTCGCAGATCTGGCTCGGCTCCTCGGGGGGAAGGAGTCGAGCGGGCGCGGACGGCGCGAGCGGCGGCGGCGGCGGCGGCGCGGCGCGGAGGCGAGGTCGCGGTCGCGAGAGCGGACGCGTGAACGCCGCGCGCGGGGAGTGAGCGCTCTGATGCGCGTGCGAGGTGGGCGCGCGCGTCGACGTGCGTTCCCCCTCGCGCTCGCGACGCTCGTCTGTCGTTGACCTCTTTCGGAGTTTTCGAGACTGGAAACGGCTCCTAAAAAGCCAGCCTTTTGACGAAGCGTCTGGTCGAAAAAGAGGCGGGGGGCTGCTCTGTCCGATTCCCCTCGTCGTCTTCACGAAGAGAGACGCGCGTTTTATCGTTTACGATACCGCGCGTATTTATAATAAACACATAGATATACCACCACGTCCCGCCGCCAGCCTCCTCGGCGGGCGCCGTCCTCGCCGCCCGCCGCGGCTTCGCGGCCGTCGGTGGTTTTTTCATCATTCATTCGCTCCATCCTCACTGCTTGCCCGCGGGCGGCGCGATCGTGATCGTCGCGTGCTCCCTGAGCCAATCCAGCGACTTCCTCGCCTCGATCACCTCCCCCGCTTGCTCCACCAACCGCTGCACGTCATACTCCGTCCCGTACCGCTCGAACTCCTCCTTGGCGCTGACCACCTCGGCTTTAAACTCCTCCTCCGTGACCTCGATGTTCTCAAGGCGGAACAGCTCCTCGCACGCGACGGTCCGTCGCACGATGAGTTCGATGGACTCCTTGTTTGTTCGAAGGTACTCGTCCACCATCTCCGGCGCCGCGAGCTGGTTGATCACGTCCATGGACATCTGCTGGCCGATCTGCGCCTCCAGCATCTTTTCCGAGTACATCTGCCGCCCCGTCTCTTCCACGATGGACGCGGGCAGCGGGGCGTCGCAGATGGCCGCGAGCGCGTCCACGAGCGCCTCGTTCGTCGCCTGCTCGAGCATCGCCTTCGTGTTCTCCTTCTGCGCCTCGAGAATCTTCTCTTTCGCCTCCGCGATGGACGTCGCGTCCGGGTAAATTTGCGACGCGATGTCATCCGTGGGGTCGGGGACGGTGTTTTCGAACACCTCGCGCAGGTCCACCGTGAAGTCCGCGGTGACGCCGCGCAAGAACGCCTGCGGCCAGTCGTTCGGCATCGTGATCGGGAACGTGCGCTGCTCCCCCGGTTTCATCCCGATGATTCCGTCGATCAAACCCGGGAGGTTCACCCTCGCCGCGCCCGTGTCCAGGCTGAACTTCTTCTGCTTGATCCCGTCGATGGGCGTCCTCGTCTCCGCGTTGACCGCCTCGAGGTCCATGACCGCCTGGTCGCCAATCTCGAGCCCGCGGTCCACGACGACGCGCATCGTGCCCAGCCCGCGCAGCCGCGTGTTGAAGATGGCCTCCGCCTCGAGCGCGTCCGTCTCGTCGTCGCCCGGCGAGGTGACCGTCACGGACAGCTTGCGGTAGTCCCCGGTCCACTTGATCGTGGGGACGACCTCGACGGTCACTGAGTAGATGACGTCGCCGGTGGGCTCGCACTCCTTGCCGCTGAACGCTTTGAGGAGATCGTCGAAGGAGGTCTCGATCTTTTCGCTATCCTGAAGCGCGGTCGCGGAGACCACCTCCATCGCTTTCGGGAGCGACAGCTGTAACATTTCCTCAGCGCACGCGGCTCCGAATTCCTTCTCGCCGACGAAGTTCACGATGACCCCCGCGGGGGGAAGAACGTTCGCGCCCTTCTTGCGGCCGCCGCTCTTCTTGTACTGCGCGAACCCGGGGATCTGCGTCTTCTCCGCGAATCCCTCGAGGCAGTTTTGCCGCGCCTCGGTCTGCACCGCCGTCGGGACCGTGACCTCGAGGCGAACCTTGCAATCGCCGAGATCCGTCTGCTTGACCGTGACCTCGTCGTTCGTCGCCGCCGCGACGACGCGGACGCTGAATCGCGCAGCGTCGGCGCGGCGATGGCCGCCGCGACGCGTCGGGGTCGTCGGGGTCTGCGCGAAGGCGCGAGGAGAGGCGCGAGGGGGAGGGGGAAGAGGGAAAGGCGGGTGAGTCGACGATTCATTCGGGCGCGTTTTTCCATCAGTTCCTCCGCGCCCTAAAGGAACCCCCTCTCGCGACGGCTCGGACGGCGCCCGCGAGCGGCGTCGCGGGTCCGGCCGCGGGGCGACGCGTCGAGACGTCGCGACGCGCGGGTCGCGACGGACGGCGCGAACGGGCGGGCGGAAGAACGCGAGCGAGTTGGGACGCACCGCGCGAGAGCGACGCGCGGTCGATCGGCGACGGCCCGCGCGGAAGGCGGCGGCCGACGAAATCGTCGACATCGAAGCGGCGGACGATGAAGCCATGGTGACGATGCGCGTCGTCTCGGACGGAAACCGATGCGCGATGCGTGCGACGAGGGTCTCGGCCGATGTGAAAGTCGAGCCGGTGGCAGCGGAGACGAGGAGGGGTCTCTCCGTCGAGTGCGAGCGGGGCGACCGCGCGTGAGCAAGTGCCGCGCTCGATCGTCGAGTGGATACTGTAGGATAGTAAAAAGTGCGGCGACCGGAATGCGATTCTGCGAACGAGAACGAGCGGCCCTTTGAAAAACAATTTTGAAAGAAACTTCACTGAACTTCTTCATCGGAAGCCTCGATGAAAATGATCAGTCGAAAACGGATCTCGAACGAGCCAAATCGAGTCATCATCACGGATGTGATGACAACGAGACGCGCGTCGGGAGGGCGACGGCGACGGCGTCCGCGGGAGGACGGCGCGCGCGCGGCGGAGCGCGCCCCTCGCGCGAAGGAGAGGAGACGACGACCGCGCGCGGCCGGCGGGAGGCGCGCGCGCGACCCGCCAGGGCCGAGGCGAATCCGCGGAGGCGTCCGTCGCGACTGGACGATGCCTCCTAAGAAGCCGGGCGGAAAGGGCGGCAAGGACGCCGGCGCCGCCGCAACGCCCGCCGCGGCCAAGCCCCACCCGCCGCACGACCCGTCCATCGCGAACCGCGAGATCCACGTCCTCGACGTCCAGCTCCACGAGATGCGCGCGTGCCTCGCCAAGGCGTCGAGCGCGACCGAGGCGCTGACGGCGACGCGAGAGGCGCTGCGAGACGCGATCGCGCGCGAGGAGGAGACGGAGCGCGACGTCGCGGAGTACGTCACCGCGGAGATCGCGGCGAGGGAGCACGCGCTGACGCGCCTGGAAGCGCTCGCGGCGGAGTACGAGCGGCAGATCGAGGAGGAGAAGGCGCGGCACGCGGAGGAGATGGCGGCGGAGGAGGGCGCGCGCGTCGAGCGCGAAGCGCGGCTGCTCGAGGAACGCGAGACCTTCGCGGCCAAGGCGCGTTCTGTACACTGGTCCCCATACGACCCCGTCGGCGTGGTGAACGCGATTCCTTAAGGACTTTGCCCTTCGTCACTCTCCGCCCACATCACGGTTTCAATCCCGACACACCGCGATGCCTTTCGACTCCGTCTGACGCCTTTCGACTCCGCCCCGACGATGCGATTCTTCGCATGGAACGACCCCAAGGCGAAGGCCGCGGAGGAGCTCAAGGCGGACCGCGATCGAATCGTCGGCGGCCTGGAGGCGATCACGAGCGCGCTGGTGAGCGAGAACAAGGCGCAGAAGAACGAGATATCGGACGCGGAGCGCGAGGCGGCGTTGGCGCGGGATAAGGCGCGTTCAACTTATCACACTGGTCCCCGTACGGCCGCGTTCGCGTGGTGAACGCCGATCCTTGAGGACTTTCGCCGGCGCATCTCTCCTCCCACCCCTCGGTTTCGAACCCCGTTCGCGACGCCTTTCAACTCCATCTGACGCCTTTCAACTCCACCCCGACGTTCGCTCGTGTGGACCGTCGACCCAAAGTTGGAACGAGACTTCGCGGAGAAGGTTCGCGCGACGAACGAAGAGCTCATGCGTCTGACGGACGACCAGCTCGAGGTCACGACCAAGCGGACGATCCTGGAGAACGAGGAGCTCTCCATGGAGCTCGCGTCGTCGAGCAAGCGCGCGGAGAAAGCGCTCGCGAGGTCGGACGAGCAGAGGCGCGCGAGCGGAGAGACGCTCGTGGATTTAGAGCTCGCGAACGAGATGAACGCGAGAGCCGCGCGGCGCGGCGAAAAGCTCCGAGCGGAGGTCGAGTCGCTGATCGCGGAGCTGAAACTCGGGGAGGAGCGCCTGCGGGAGATGGCGGTGAAGCGCGCGGACGACGACGAGCTCGTGCAAGAGGAGATCGTCGCGATGGGGGAGGCGCAGCGGAAGATGGTTCTCCGCGCCGAGGCGCGTTCGATCATCACACCGGTCCCCGTACGACCGCGTTCGCGTGGTGAACGCCGATCCCTAAGGACTTTACTTCCCGGCGGTCGTTTCTCTCCGCCCATCAGGGTCCCTCGCTCACAATCCCGACGCACACACCTCGACGCCTTTCGACTCATCTGACGCACCCCTCAACTCCACCCCGACGTTCGTCGCTTCGCACGGACGATGATCACCCTCAGCGATTGGAGGGCGCCGTCTCCGAGAAGGATTCAGCCTCCGCGGCGCTCGACGCGGACCGCGCGTCGATCGGCGACCGCGCGTTCGACGTCGTCGCGGCGACCGTCGCGGCGTACCTCGAGAAGCTCGACGACGAAGCGAAGCGCGCCGCGATGCCGCGCGTCGTCGCGACGTGCCCCGGCGGAGACGCGTACGGCGTGAACGTCAAGCCCGGGAACGAGAGGCTGCCGACGGCGGCGTCGTGGGAACGGGGCCGCGTCGAAGACGGACGCGCGCGCGAGCGCGCCGCGCCGGCGCCGAGGGCGGCGAAGGATCTGAGCCGCGCCGAGCGCGCGGTCGTCGCGGACGCGGTGTTGCGCGCGTTCGAGGAGATGCGCGAGCGCGACGAGCGGCCGCGGCGGGAGGCGGAGGCGGCGGCGGCGGCGAAGGCGCGCGCGAGGAGGTTTAGCGAGTCGGCGACGCAGACGAACGACGAGCGCGTGCACTCGCGCGTGAACGCGGAGGAGCGCCGGGAGACGGTGCGCGGGGACGTGCGCGGGGTCGTTCGGCCGTGGGGGGGGAAGGTGGCGTCGGACGGCGTGGGGAGGAAAGGCGGCGGGAGGGTCGTGCCGCCGCCGCCGGCGGCGTCGATCAAACGGTGAGAGGCTCGACGAGCGCCTTCCTCCGAACGCGGATAGATCGTAATAATTCATTCAGTTCCGCGCTCGTCTCGCGACGACGTCACGAGTCGCCCCCGCCGCCGACGCGTCGGAACACCGATACCCAGTTCGCGACCGGCCCTTCCCCGGTGACGATCGCCTGCGCGAAGCACCCTAACATCGCGACCATCGCGAGTCGCCCGTGTTCGATCTCGATCACTTTCTGTCGCGCGAACCTATCCGCGTCGTCTGAGGGCCATTCCATACAAAAACAGTTCTCCGGTCAGTTGACAGGGGACGCGATCAAGTGTTGAAACCGGACGATGGGTGAAAAACTTTTGTATAGAACGCACCTGACAATCCGAACGGATCGAACGGCGCTCCCCCCGGGTAATTCGCGTCTCCGGGCAAGTACACGCCCACCGGCTCGAGGCTTCGTATGCCGACGTACCGCGCGTACTCCGGCCCGCCCATCAACACGGCCTGACACGCGGCGATGACGGCGACGCCTTGCTTCCCCGCGATGACGAACCCGCCGAGGCCGCCGTAGTTTAACGACTCGCCGTTGAGCTTCGCCGCGCCGACTTTCCACCACACCGGCTCCGCGAGCGCGGCGCCCTCCGGGAGCGCGCCCGCGATGGACAGCGCCTCCGGGACCGCGACGCCGACGACCGCGAGCATCGCCCACCGCGCGTGAAGCAGCTCGAGCTCGACGCCTCGCGCGAGCGACTCCGGGGTCTTCCCGAGCCTCAGCGGATCGAACCCGCGGTCTCCCGCGAGCGTCCCCGTCAGATGCGGCGGCGGCGACGATATCCCCGGCAGCAGCGGCCGCGCCTCGCCGTACAGCGGCGACGCCTCCATCGCCTCCTCTCGCAATCGCTCCACCTCTGAGCGCTTCGCCTCCAGCGCGGGTCGCCGCTCGAGGATGTTCTCCTCGAGCCGTCGGCCGAAGTCGGACTTGCTGAGGAGCGTCAGGCCGACGATCGGAAACGCGGCGAGGACGAGCGCGGCGTTCTCGAACTTCTGGACGACGCCGACGCCGCCGAGGATGCCGAAGGTGACGTAGAACAGCGGGCTGGAGATGAGGTCGCCGAGGGGGGAGGACGCGTCTGCATCTGATGACGGGGCGACGTCGGAGGAGGAGGAGGAGGAGGACGACGACGTCTGCGGATCCTCGACTTCGACGATCAGATCCTCGGCTGACGTGTCGTCGTCGACGTCGTCGTCGCTCGCGCGGACGACGACGACGACGGCGTCGCGGCGCGGTCGCGCGATTCGCGGTGCGCCGCCGCGGTGCGACGGCGCCGCGCGTCGGCGCGTCGGCAGCGGCGACGCGCGTGCGGCGAGGCACCTCGCGGCCATGAGTTGTGATGATGATGATGAGCTGGCCCCCGCGCCCGCCGAACTGTGAATGCTGAATTCGTTCGCCTCGGACCGTCCGCGCCCCGCGCCGGCAGAGCGCGGCGCGCATGCGAACCACCGCGGCGCCCGCGGCCGCGGCCGCGGCGTCCGCGTCGCGCGCTCTCGCCGCCGCGAAGGACGCGGAGGCGTCGCTCGCAACCGCGCTCCGCGACGCGACGTCGACGAGGACCACCCTCCGCGCCCTCCTCGAGTCCGCGGCCGCGACCGCGGACGACGACGCGACGCGCGCGGGCGTCGGCGTCGGCGACGGCGAGGCCGATATCGCGCGCGACGGCGCGACGAACGGCGACGACGTCGAGTCGCTCGTCGCGCGGCTGCGCGCGATGCGCGACGTCTCCGACGCGCTTCGCGAGCACGCGCGCGCGGAGGGCGCGACGCGCGAGGCGACGCGACTCGCGTCGTCGCTGCGGGACGATTCGCGTCAGAGATCGTCGTCGGACGCGTCGAACACCTCCGCGCTTCTCTCCCAGCTGGAGCGCGCGGAGGCGTGCGCGGCCGCGCTGCGCGTCGCGACGAGCGCGCTCGCGTCCGCGTCCGCGTCCGTCGCTCACGACGCGAGCGCGTACCGCCGGTTCGCGCGCGCGATCAGCGTTCGCGTCGTCGCCGCGGCGCGCGTCGTCCGCGGCGTCGCGTCGCGCGCGTTGATCGCCGGCGCGGCGAAGGCGCGGCGCTGGCCACCGGCGATCGCGCCGAACGCGGTCGACGCGTACGCGTGGGAGAGGGAGAGGGGGGGGAGGAGGAG
>MDSW01166496.1_pt1 | contig 30032 bp, 26 predicted proteins | sample 811171 | NCBI WGS metagenome assembly MDSW01 (sample SAMN05326641, study PRJNA326480) | marine metagenome | isolation source: seawater | place: Atlantic Ocean: North West | collected 2012 | reverse complement strand
TTCTATTATATCATTTGGGTCAACAACATTTTTTTTTGATTTACTCATTTTTTCTATTTTCCCAACTGTTACAGGCTTATTATGTTTATCTAAGTATTTATTGTTTTCATGTTTCACATCTATTGGCTCAATCCATTCGCCATCTTCATTTTTAAATGTTTGGTGAGTTACCATTCCCTGTGTAAAAAGACCTTTAAAAGGCTCATCTAACGAGAAATAATTTAGATCTCTTAAAGCTTTTGTAAAAAACCTTGAATAGAGTAAATGCAAAATGGCGTGTTCAATACCCCCAATATACTGATCTACCGGTAACCAATAATTAATATCATTTTCATTAAATGGATCATCTAGTCTTGGATTACAATATCTGAAATAATACCAAGATGACTCAAAAAATGTATCAAAAGTATCCGTATCTCTTAAGGCATCTTCGCCAGTAATAGAACATTTCGTTTTTTTCCAATCATCCAACTCACTTAAAGACCTTACTATTTTGCCTTCTTTACCGCTCTCAGGCAGTTTAATAGGAAGATCTTTTTCCTCAACAGCGATCATTGATCCATCTTTTTTATAAATTATTGGAATTGGGCAGCCCCAATACCTCTGTCTAGATATACCCCAGTCTCTTAACTTGTAGTTAATTTTTTTAATTCCAATTTTATTTTTTTCTAGAATCTCAATAATTTTTGATTTGGCCTCATTTGTTTTTAAGCCATTTAAAAAATCTGAATTAATAACTATTCCTTCTTCAGTAAAAGCCTCACCTGTTTTTTGTTTTAAATCATTTTTAGATTTAACGACTGGAATGATTTCTATATTATATTCTCTCGCAAAATCCATATCTCTTTGATCATGAGCAGGACACCCAAAGATCGCACCGAGCCCGTATTCTACTAAAACAAAATTTGCTATGTATACTGGAATTTTCTTTTCACTAATAAATGGATGATTAACAAAAATATCTGTCTTGAACCCTTTTTTAACTTTATCCGAGTCTTCTTTTTTACAATCATTAATAAAAGAATTAATTTCAGAATTGTTATTGGCTAGTATTTTTGATATTTCATGTTCAGTAGATAAAGCAATAAACGTAGCGCCAAAAATAGTATCAGGCCTTGTTGTAAATACCTTAATTTTATCAATTTTATTTTCATTAAAATCAATAATTTTAAAACTAATTTCAGCACCAATTGATTTTCCTATCCAATTAGACTGCATTATTTTAACTTTTTCAGGCCAATTATCTAATTTATTTAAATCATCTAATAATTCTTCAGAATATTTGCTTATTTTAAGAAACCATTGTGATAGTTTTTTTTTCTCAACTAATGCACCTGATCTCCACCCCCTACCTTCAACAACTTGCTCGTTTGCTAAAACTGTTTTATCAACAGGGTCCCAATTAACTTCAGCCTCCTTTTTATATGCTAGTCCAGCTTTGAACATATCTATAAAAAATTTTTGTTCATGTTTATAGTAGTCAGGGTGACATGTGGCTATTTCTCTATCCCAATCCAATGAAAGACCCATTTTTAAAAGCTGACTTTTCATTGTCTTAATGTTATTGTAAGTCCATTCCCCAGGAGCTTTTTTTTCTGTTAATGCCGCGTTTTCTGCAGGAAGACCAAATGCATCCCATCCCATTGGGTGCAATACATTAAACCCACACATTTTTTTGTATCTTGCTACTACATCACCAAGAGTATAATTCCTAACATGTCCCATATGTATTTTCCCTGATGGATAAGGGAACATTTCTAAAACATAATATTTTTTTTTATTGAGATCAGTCTTTACAGAAAAAACTTCTTCATCATTCCATTTTTTCTGCCACTTTTCTTCTACAATTTTGTGGTTATATCTTGACAGCACTCTTTAACCTGTTTGAAGGCGTAACTTTTTTGCTTTATTTAAAATTGCATTTTCTAACTTAACATCATTTTCTGCATCAATATTAATATTAACCCACTTCTGATTTTTAAAAATTTGACAAAAAGAAGTAACCTTTAAATTTTGACTTTTTAACTCAGATCCAAATATAAAGATATTAAGTTTGCATCTTTCATTTTCATTTGATGTGGTTGAATACCAATCAGTAAGTATGGTTCCCCCAAATGGATCAGCTGAATTTAACGGCATGAAATTTATAGTTTCTAATGCCCCTTTCCACAAAAAAGGGTTTATTGGCATTGCAACCGAACCTACTACTGCGTCACCTTTTTTATTTCCTCTGTTTATTATTCCATCCATATCAAGACCGGTGTTTCCAAATAAACCTCCACCAGATTGTAACCTGGTTTCCGCATCTTTAAGTGCCAACTCCATATTTTTTCCCGAGTTAAACTTTGTGCCTGATCTCTCAATGATCTTAGTTTTAGTTTGAGCTTTGCTCCACATCTCTTTCATTTCTTCATCAGTCTTGTTACTGTTACAAGAGTAAAGAAACAATATAAGACCAATTGTTAAAAGTTTAAGAAAATAAAACACAATCCTTAATTATTGTATTGAGACGAAAATGTAAAACACAAAAAAAAACGGCACTTGTAAAAAGTGCCGTTTTTAAAATATTGGTTATAATTAGAATGACATATTTGCACCAATGTACCAAGATGATCCATCAGTATTATCATTCACACCATCATTTGATGAGTCAACATCTGAGTAACCAAGTATTGCAGTTACACCTGAAGCAACAGCATATGATACACTTGCAGAAGTTTTATCATATGAGTCATCAGTAGTTCCAGCAGTACCAATTGTGTGACTGTCTTGACCTTCACCAGATACTACACCAACGTTGAAAGTCATATCACCAGTTACATATTTAACACCAGCTGATACAACTTCACCATCAACTTCTGTGTTTAATGTTCCAGCAGTTGCTTGAGCTTCTAGACTATCACCATCAGCAAAACCAACAGCAACAGTTAAGTCACCAGTTACAGCACTTACACCAACGTGCATTCCGCCTTCTTCACTTGAAGGTTGAGTTCCAGTAACTTTATGCTCCATTGAAGAATAACCAGCACCAATTGTTACAGTAGTATCACCTGCATCAGTTACATAAGTACCACCAATTGCATAATGACCATCGTTTTTAAGAGTTGATGTTTTGTTAGCACCATCACCAGTTGATAGAGAGAAAGACATAGAAAGTCCATCTGCTAAGAAATCATCTGCTGAATGATACTCAACACCGTATACTGTAGATCCAGTCATAAAGTCTAGACCAGTAGGTGCTTTGTTTGAAGTAGTTACAGTAACACTCTCTGCACCAGCTGAACCTGGTACTGAAATTGCATGTGAGCCTGACGCGTTACCTGCATTGATAACATCTAACTTTGATCCATCAGTGAAAGCTAGTGAGAAACCAGCATCTTCATCTGAAGATCCGCCACCTGCTTCGTTCATAAGCATGAAGCTTGAAGAGATAGTCATACCGCCATCAGTAGTTTCTTCTAGTGATACAGTAAAGTTGTTATCATTTACTTGAGCTCTAGTGTCATCACCTGCAGTTGGAGAGTTAAATCTGATACCAGTTTGGTGATTACCACTCATAGTAGCAGTCACTGCTTCAGCAACAGACGCAACACCCAATGTAGATACAAGAGCTGTTCCGATTAATAGTTCTTTTTTCATAATTACTCCTTTTGAGTTAATGAATATTCATTAAATGTAGACACTAAATCTACATTAGATGTGTATTTATTAAAAAATTGATTAAAATTCAAAAAAAGCTTAAAAAAAAAGAAAATTAATTTAACTTTGTTGTATTATTACAACATTTATTATTATGGCTTTTGACTTTAAAAAATTCAATGAAATCAACGAATTTATAAAAAATTCCAACAAAACCGCGAAAATTGTTGCCATATCTAAAAACCACTCCCAAGAGACTGTTTTAGAGGCTATCGGGAAAGGTGTTAGGATTTTTGGAGAAAACAGAGTTTTTGAGGCTAGAGATAAATTTCTTGATTTAATCCCAAAATATCCTGATTTAGAATTACATTTAACAGGACCGCTCCAATCAAACAAAGTAAAAGTAGCTATAGACCTCTTCAATATATTCCATACTGTTGATCGAGAAAAAATTGCAAAAGAATTCTATAATTATAAAGAAAAACTTAACAATAAAAAAATGTTTATTCAGGTAAATATTGGAGAAGAAGAAACAAAAAGTGGAATAAAACCCAGGCTGACCAAATCTTTTGTAGAGTATTGTATAAATGATTTAAAATTAAATATTATTGGATTAATGTGCATACCACCATTAGAGTATGATCCATCTCAGTATTTTTTAAGACTGCAAAAGATGTGTTTAGAATGTAAATTAGACGAACTTAGTATTGGGATGAGCAATGATTACAAAATAGCTCTACAATATAACCCTTCATATATAAGACTTGGGACGATATTATTTGGTCAAAGATTATGAGTAACAAAATAACTGTTTATTCAGACATAAACATAAAAAAAATCCTAGATCAAATTTTTTCAGATAAAACAATTGAATATAAAAAACTATCTAGTTTTCGAAATAGGTCTAAAAAACAAGGATGCACAATTATTTTTATTGAAGATATAAAATCTTTAAATGAAAATTTTTTTGTTAAATCAGACATAGTTATAACAAATGATCTTAATATAAAGGAGAATAATGATACTCCAAATTTCTTTTCAAGTCCCATCAAAATAGATCTACTTAGAAATTTAGTATCACACAACATATTCACCGAAAAAAACTCTTTTAATAATTTAACCATTATTGATCAGAGGCTTATAAATTCAAACAATAACAAGTCTTGTTTTTTAACAAGTATTGAAAAAAACATTTTAATGGAGTTGATGACAAAAAAAAAGATTAGGAGAAATGAAATTAAGGAAAGTGTTCTAAATATTAAAAAAAATATCGAGACTAATTCTTTAGATAGTCATTTAACAAGAATAAGAAAAAAAATAGATAAAATTGATAAAAATGTAAAAATCTTTTCAAAGAATGAATATATCTTAATTAGTTATTTATAATTTTGGGACTAATTAGCTTAAAGAATTTTCTATCAAATTTTTCATAATAACTGTGATTAAACAAAGAAATTACATAATCGAAATCTTCAGAGAAAAGCTCAATCTTTCTCAATATCATCGGATCTTCTTCAAAGTAAATTTTCAAATTATATACAGTGTCTGAATTTTTAACTTTTTTTGTAATTATTAAATTTTTATTTTTAGCTACTATACTTGATTGATCAAGAAAGTTTTTATTTTTAAATAACTCAAAGAAATACCAAGCCGATGTTTTTTTTGGATTAAAAAATTCTACTTCTTCTAAGTTGTAATTATAATACATAGCTTTTTTACTATCTAATACAATCAAAATATTCGTTGGAGCAAAATAATCAATTCTTACTCTTTCTTTTCCTATATATAATTTTCCCTCATCTATAGCATTGTCATTTTCTTGAATAAAAGAAGCTGAAAAGTTTTTAAGTTGCTCTATGTAATTTTTAATATCTTCCCTTTTTTGATTTTTAGCAAATACTGTATCACTTAATATAAAAAAAAATAATAGACTAAAAATAATCTTCCTTTTATTTCTTTCTAATAACATGTCTTTTTCCCGCATTGTTTGCTTCGGAAATTATTCCTTCCTCCTCCATTTTTTCAATCATTCTTGCTGCTCGATTATAACCAATCTGTAAATATCTTTGTATATAACTTGTAGAAACCTTCTGTTGTTCAATAACTATATCAATAGCTTTTGAGTATAACTCATCTGTATTGTTTACTGTTAATCCAAACGCAGTCTGTTTGTCTATTGCCTCTTCATCTTTAAGAGAAATTTCTTTGTTATGATCAAAGGTAGCTTGTTTTTTTATAAATTCTACAACCTTCTCTACTTCACGCTCTGATACATATCCACCATGTAACCTTTTTATGTTACCACCATTTTCTAATAATAACATATCTCCACTGCCGAGTAATTGTTCCGCACCCATCTCGTTTAATATAGTCCTGCTGTCAAATTTACTTGCAACTTTGTAACTAATTCTACTCGGAAAGTTCGCTTTTATTGTTCCAGTAATTACATCTACACTTGGTCTTTGAGTTGCTGTTATCAGGTGAATTCCTGATGCCCTAGCCATTTGAGCTATTCTTTGCACAAGATTTTCAACCTCTTTTCCTGCTACCATCATTAAATCTGCCATTTCATCAATTACAACAACTATAAAAGGCATTTTTTCTAAATTAATTTCTCTTTTTTCAATTATTGGTATTCTTGTTTCAGAATCAATTCCAGTTTGAACCTCTCTAAATAACTTTCTACCAGCTGATATTGTTTTTAATACCTTATCATTATAAGAGCTTATGTTTTTAACATTTATAGAACTCATTAACTTATACCTATTTTCCATTTCTCTGACGACCCACTTAAGAGCAAACACAGCTTTGTTAGGATTTGTCACAACAGGTGTTAATAAATGTGGAATATTTTCATATATACTCAGTTCTAGCATTTTTGGATCAATCATTATAAATTTGCATTCATTTGGTTTAAATTTAAACAAAAGACTCAGTATCATAGTGTTAATGCCAACTGATTTTCCCGACCCAGTTGTTCCGGCAATTAAAAGATGAGGCATTTTTTCTAAATCAGCATATATTTTTTCACCTGAAATATCTTTCCCCAATGCAAGGGTTAATGAATCAGTTTCATTTATGAAGTAATTATCTGAAATTAAATCTCCAAACAAAACACCTTCTCTTTTTTGATTAGGTATTTCAATCCCCAAACTTGTTTTACCTGGTTGAGAAGAAATTCTTGCTGAAATTGATGACATTGCTCTAGCAATATCATCTGATAACCCTATAACTTTACTTGATTTTATTCCAGCCTTTGGGATAAACTCAAATAAAGTAACAATTGGACCAGTTTTAAAATTAACTATCTTTCCTTCAACTCCATATTCTAATAGTGTTTGCTCGAGTTTTTGTGAAGCTAAATTATTTAACCTTTCTAACTCTTTATTTAGAGTTGATTTTTTTTGAGGCTGATCAACTAAACTTATATCGGGTAGTGAAAATCTATATAAATCATCATCTTTATTTTTTTTAATTGATTTCAAAATTTTTTGATTATTATCAAAGAGTGTTTTGTGCCCATTTTTAATTGTAGGCTCATTTTTTTTCTTTACAAAACCATTATTAACACCTTCTCTTTTAAAATATCTAAATAAATTAAAATACTTAAACATTTTAAAGACTGTTATTACACGTAATACAAATTTAAATTTTGATAAATGAACTATGCGTATTGTAAAACAAAAAAATAAAATTAAAACACCAGCCAAAGTTGTAAAAAAATGAATTATAAAACTAATAAAGTAGTTAATATTTAAATTCTGAACACTGTTTAAAAAAAACTGACTTGTGATATTAGACAAAATACCTATTTCATACCAATCTAATTTTAAACTAAATAAACTAATATTAATAAAAAAAATTGATACAAAAAGTAAAATAAATTTTGTAAAAATATAAATATTAACAATTCCCAGAATAAATCTTAAGCCTGTAAACAATATAAATAGAGTTAATAAATAACTTGAATGACCAAATAAAACAATCATAAAGCTTGATATGTATGCCCCTATGTATCCTAGATAATTGGATACAGTTTCTACTCCCTCTCCTTCTAAGTATGATGAAAACCCAGGGTCCGCCGAATTGTAAGATACAAGACTTATTAGCATTATTATTGATATGCTTGATAAAATCATGCCCAGAGTTAGCTTTAACAAAAAATATCTAAATGACCCGTACTTGAACATAAAGTAAGTTTGTAATACATTTAGATTATGGTAATTCGAAGAAAATTATGAAAGAAATTTATACAGATATTCATATTATAGGTGGTGGGCTGATTGGCTTAATTACGGGTTATTGTATTTCTAAGCTTAATTATAAAATTGTAATATCTGATAAGAAACAATCTTTTATTAATGCTGCTAGTTATAATGACAATAGAACTGTAGCAATTTCTGAGGGAACAAAAAATTTTCTCACAGAAATTGATATTTGGAAAAAAATTGAACCATTTTGTGAGAAAATTAAAAAAATAAAGGTTGTTGATAGAAATTATACCAACAATATTTTATTTAAAAATAAAAGAACTAATTCCTGCCTTGGATACATCATTAAAAACTCTACTATATTAGAAAAAGTATATGAAGAATTAAAGAAACATAAAAATATAAACTTTGTTAGTAAATCAAATATTGAAAGTTTAGGATATGAAAAAGAAAGTATATTTTCTAGAAGTAATAATTATGTAATTAACTCTAAGTTAATAATTGCATCTGATGGCAAAGCAAGCAAGGTAAGAAACATAATTAAAACTCCTTTTTTCAAGAAAAACTATAATCAATCAGCTTTAGTAATTTGTTTTTCACATCAAAGTGACCATAAAAATACAGCTTATGAATTTTTTTATAAAAATGGCCCATTAGCAATTTTACCAATGTGCAAAGCATCAAAAAATTTTTGCAGTTCTATTGTTTGGTCAAACGAAACATATTTTTTAAGAGAGCTCTTAAAAGCAAACGACAATGACATTAAAGATATTTTAAATATTAAAACCCAAAACGCTATTGGCGATATTAAGAAGATTTTTTCTAAAAAAATTTTTCCACTTAATTCACATATCAATTCAAAATTTTTTGAAAAGAAATTAATATATGTTGGAGACTCAGCTCATTCAATACATCCAATTGCTGGCCAGGGTTGGAATTTAGGAATGAGAGATGTTAAAAAATTATACAAACTTTCAAAAAATTACTCCGATCTTGGTTTAGATCTTGGTAGTAATGAATTTTGTAAACAATATAACGACCAATGTTATTATGATTCTTATCAATTATATCAAATAACAGACAAACTTGATTATATTTTTAAAAATAATAGTTTATCAATAAAAGCTATACGTGCGCTGGGTTTTAATATTTTAAATAAAAACAAAAAATTAAAAAATTTAATAAGTGATTTTGCGATGGGCATTTAATTTATACTTTTATTTTCTTGAATTTCGAACGTTTCTAGCTCAATTATTGAAATAAGCTTATTATAAAATTCAAAAACATTTTTAGTCTCTAACAAAGATTGTTTCTCAACATCTTTAAATGGAGATACCATTGCAATAAATTTAATTAACTGATCTAATTCAATTTTTTCTATTTCGTTTAAATCAATATTTATATTCTTAACTTTTATAAAATTTTTATAATTATTTATTAGCTTAGTTCTTTCTACATCTCCAAATTTATAATTATTATCATTTTCAGGTAAGATATTCGCAGATACCATTCTGAATTTATATTTTTCCTTAAGCTCTTTATTTACTTCAAAGCAATTAGACCCCGAAAGATTTATAAGATAACGACCATCGTTTGTTTCACTAAAACTATTAATTTTTCCCAGACAGCCAATCTTGTATAGTCGATTTTTATCATCTAATTGGATCATTCCAATATACCTCTTGTTTGCTAGAGCATAGTCAACCATTTCAATATATCTATCCTCAAAAATATTAAGCGGTATATTGGTGCCAGGAAATAGGACTGCTCCATTTAGAGGAAAAATTGGAATTTCCATTTTATGAGAACATAATTTGTGAAAGTTTTTTTCTAAACAATATGGTGCATTCATGGTTATCACCAAGAACGCCAAAATAATTTATCATTTTTTCTTTTATTTCTTTTTTATTTTTAGGATAATTGTTAAGCAGAAGTTCCATACATTTTTCATATTCTTGTAATGAAAAATATTTATCAGAAGTTTTTATTATTAAGTCAATATCATTTGGCTTTTTCTTCAAATCATTTATTAAATTCTCAATGGTTGGACCAGAAGAGTTATCCTTAATTATTTTCAACCTTTGTATTAGTTGCTGAATACTTTCATCTTTTTGAACTTCTGTTTCAAGTGAATCAATAAATGTTTCAAATTCATCAAATTGTTTTAACTCTAACAAACAATCCAAATAAAGTTTAATTGCTTTTGTATCATCTGATGAATTATTAGAAATAAACTCAAGAAGACTATTTTTTGAATCTTCAAAGTTGTTTTCTGACATTAGCTTTTCTATTTGTTCATAAAACTCATTATAATCTTCAGTTAGTTTTGATCCTAAACATTTTTCTATAAAATCAATAATTTGTTTTTCTGGTAAAACACCCTGGAACGCATTCACAATTTGTTTATCTTTAAAGGCATAAACAGTAGGAATAGATTGTATCCTTAACTGTGCAGCAATTTGTTGATTTTCATCAATATTTATTTTTACTAAAATCACCTTGTCTTTTGATTTACTTGCTACTTTTTCTAATATTGGTGTAAGTTGTTTACAGGGTCCACACCATGGTGCCCAAAAATCAACGACAACTAATTTATTAGCACTTGCCTCTACTACTTTTTCATTAAATTCTGACTCATTAACGTCTATAATATTTATATTTTCATTCATAAAACATTAACTATACTATAACTTTCCAATGAGAAAATATGAATTTTTTTATTGTTTTCAAGAAGGAAGTTAATAAATACTGATGTTTTTATGCTTATTGTTGTTGTGTTGATTAGGGGGTGGTAGTTGATTATTTCACTTTTATAGAGTTTTTCATCAAAATAAAAATTAACAATATTTTCTTTATCATTAAGCAAAGCATAGGGAGAAACAGAGCCAGGCTTTATGCCCAGAAACTTTTTAAGGTATACTTCGTTTGCAAAAGATAAATTTTTAGCATCAATTGATTTAGAAAATCTTTTTAAATCAACTTTGGCATTCTCGTCACAACTAAAAAGAAAATAATTGTTTTTTTTATTCTTTAAAAATAAATTTTTAGTATGTGATCCCTTAATTTCACCTCTTAGATTTTCAGAGTCTTCAACTGTGAACAATGGATCATGATCATGAATTTGAAAATTCAGATTTTTTTCACTAAGTATTTTAAATAAATCTGTCTTTGTAAGCATAAATTATATTATAATGATTAAAAAATAGGTTATTTAAATAAAATTACTAAATTAACAATGAGAAAAAAAGCAGTAGTTATTGGAAGTGGTTTTGGTGGAATAGCTATAAGTTTAAGATTGCAAAAACTTGGCTACGACACAACAATCATTGAAAAACTGAGTGACTTGGGTGGTAGAGCAAGAGTTTTTGAAGTTAATGGCTTTAAACATGATGCGGGTCCAACAGTAATAACCGCTCCATTTCTTTTTGATGAATTATTTAATTTATTTGGAAAAAAAAGAGAAGACCATTTGAACTTTGTTCCACTTGAACCATGGTACAGGTACTATTTTCATGATGGTAAAACTTTTGATTATTGTTCTACAGTAGAAAAAACAAATATTGAAATAAGTAAGTTTGATAAACGAGATGTTCAGGGATATTATAAGCTACTTAATCAATCAAAAAAAATTTTTGATGTAGGTTTTACAAAACTAGCTGACAAACCATTTATCTCTTTTTTTAAAATGTTAGAAGTTATTCCAAACTTAATAATTTTGAAAAGCTATTTAACTGTATCTCAACTCGTAAACAAATATTTAAAAAACTCTTATCTTAGAAAAGCATTTTCAATTCATCCATTGCTAGTTGGTGGTGACCCTCATACAACAACATCAATATATGCTTTAATCCATTATTTAGAAAGAAAATGGGGAGTATTTTTTTGCATGGGTGGGACAGGTAAGATTGTTGCTGAATTAAAAAAATTAATGATTGATAATGGTATAATAATTAAAACAAACACTGAAGCTAAAGAATTTATTATAAAAAATAACAAAATAATAAAAATAATAACAAACAGCGAAGATATTAACAACATAGATTTAGTTGTTTGTAATGCTGATCCCCCAATGGTTTACTCTAAATTATTAAAGAAACAAAATCTAAACAGACCTATTAAAAAAGAAAGAAATTTGTTGTACTCAATGGGTTTATTCGTTCTCTTTTTTGGAACAAAGAAACAATATCATAATGTTGCCCACCATACAATTTGGATGACAGAAAGATTTAAATCATTGTTGAATGATATATTTAAAAATAAAATTTTGTCTGAAGACTTTTCTTTATATATTCATAGACCAACTGCAACAGACAAATCTTTTGCTCCAGATGGTTGCGATAGTTTTTATGTATTATGCCCTGTTCCTAATCTTCAAGGAAATATTAATTGGGATATAGAATCTGAAAAACTAAAAAATAAAATTGTTGAAGAGCTTTCCAGAACAATTATGCCTGATTTGGAGAAATATATCTCTGATGTTTTTTGGATGAACCCTAATGATTTTAAGAATGATTATAATTCTATGCATGGAGCTGGTTTTTCAATAGCGCCAATCTTTACTCAATCAGCTTGGTTCAGGTACCATAATAAAGATAAGAAAATTAAAAACCTTTACTTTTCTGCAGCAGGAGCCCATCCTGGAGCAGGAATACCAGGCGTTTTATCTTCTGCTAAAGTTGTAGAAAATATTATTAAGACAGAGTCAAACAAAAAATGAAAAGTCTTAAACTTAATTCCTCAATTGATCTCAAAAGAGAAGGAAAGAGTTTTTATTGGGCTAGTTTTTTTTTACCAAAAAATTCAAAAAAAAATGCAGGAACCCTTTATTCTATCTGCAGATATTTCGATGATATTGCAGATAAAAATGATATGGATCAAACCATGTATCTAAAAGACTCAATAAACGAAATTAAGAATAATGATAAAAATGAGGTAAATATTTTTTTAAAAAAAAATAATATTCACAATTCAATTTTTATAGATTTATTAGAGGGTTTAATTTTAGATCAGAAAAATATTGAAATTCAAAATAGAAATGAGCTTATTAAATACTCTTATCACGTTGCAGGAACCGTAGGATTGATGATGGCTAAAATAATAGGTGTTCAACATAAGAATGCGGGACGTTCAGCAATTGATTTAGGTATTGGTATGCAATTAACCAACATTGCAAGGGATGTTTTTGAAGACGCTCAAATGCAAAGAATTTACATACCTGCTGAATGGATGCCTAATTTAAAATTATCACAACTTAACACAAAAACTAAAATCAATATTAAACAAGAAGCAGATGTATCAAATGCAATTCATAAAGTAATTAATCTCTCAGAAAAGTTTTATAGAAATGGCTTTTCTGGACTAAAATACATCCCCTTCAAAGCTAGATTAGGAATATATATAGCAGCAAATGTCTATAGGGGGATTGGAGTAAAAATAAAAAAAAAGAAAAAATATTATAGAGAAAGAGTGTATTTAAATCTCTTTGAAAAAATATTAATAACAATAAAATCAATTTTATTTTTTATTTTCATTCCATTTTTCAACTATCGATATCGAAATATAAGAGATAGTCTTCCAAATGAAAATTTATAAAGCAGCTATAATTGGATTGGGGCCAAGTGGGCTAGCGGTTAACAAAATTATTTATGGTAATAACTCAAATGAAATTATTGCATTTGATAATCAGGATATAAATATACGAAATAATTTTTTTGGTTTTTGGTTAAATGATTGGATGAAACCTTATGAGAATATTGTTGAAAAAAAATGGAATACATGGACTATCGGTAACAAAAATTTAAACATAATACACAGAAGTTATAAGAATCCCTATTGCGTGATTAGCTTTCAAAGATGGAAAGAATATTGTTTAGATACAAAAAACAAAATAGAAATAATAAATAAACAAGTGGTTACATACCTGCCATATAAAAATTATTTTAAAATAATCACAGATGATAAAAAAGAATATTTTGCTGAAAAAGTATATGACTCAAGATCAAATAAAGAAAAAAAAGATGAATTGATCCAGCATTTTTTTGGAATCAATATTGTTGTTAAGGATAACACATTTGATGATCAAAAATTAACATTAATGCATTTTACAAAAGAAAAAAATTTATTACATTTTATTTATATCCTTCCATTTAGTCACAATAAAGCCCTTGTTGAGTCTACAGTTTTTTCGAAAGAAGTTTTTAAAGAAGATTGGTATAGAAAAAGAATAGATACTTATTTAACTAAATATAACATAACTAAAATTAAAGAAAAAAGTTCGGAAAAAGGTGTAATCCCTATGTTTTTTGCAGCAGAAAAGAGAATTCAAAACCCCAATATTTTTAACATTGGAATTAGAGGAGGTGCTTGCAAACCATCAACAGGATATGCCTTTTCCTTTCTAATTAAGCAGATTCAGCTTCTTAAGCAATCAAATAAAAATAATGTAGAAGTTCATAAATACTTTGAAAAAAAAATGGATAAAGTATTTATTAATTATTTAAAGAATAATAATGAAAATGGCAGATCTTTTATTAATCTTGCATCCAATTTGAATGGTAATGAGTTTCAAAGTTTTATGATGGGAGAGTCTAGTTTTTTAACAAAATTGAAAATTATTAAGAGCATGCCTAAGTTATCTTTTATCAGGGAGATTTTTAGATAAAGTGTTACAAGATCTTACCTATTTTAACATTATATCTTTTTTTTTAATTTTTTTTATTGGTCTTCCTCATGGTGCTTTTGATGGTGCTGTAGCTTCTTTAGTCGGTTTTCGTAACAAAATTCAATTTCTTCAATTTCTTTCATATTATCTTTTATTATTCTTTTTTGTAATTATTTTTTGGTTATATTTTCCAATTGTTTCATTAACTATATTTATTTTTATGACCATTATTCATTTTGGATTATGTGATTGGACTAACTTTAAAATTCATAAGTATAAGTATTTTGTAACCTTTACATATGGCATGACTATTATATTTGGAATTATTTTTTTTAATGAAGTAGAGTCTTTCTTGATATTCGAATATTTGACAAACGAAAAAATCTACGAAATTCAAAAATATTTATTTATTCCATATACTTTAACTTCACTATTTATTATTATTTTTATTTATCTGTCTTTTTATGAAAATAAATTACGAAAAGGCGTTATTGAAATCTTATTTCTTTTACTAGTTTTCTATATTTTTGATCCTCTATTAAGTTTTTCAATATATTTTTGTTTTTTTCATACATACAAACATATAAAGCATTTGATAAAAAACATATATTTACATCTTCCAAATAAAAATTTTGTTATTTATACAACTATTTTATTTACAATTATTTCATGGATTGGTGGTGTTTTAATTCTAACTTATTTAATACAAAATTTTACACTATATGAGTCAATTCTAAAGGTAGTATTTATAGGTTTAGCTGCATTAACTTTACCTCATATGATACTTGTTGACATTTTTTACAGACGAGAATTTAAGTAAAAAATTTCTCAATTATTGACTTATAAATTCAAAGTGATAATTGGTAAATTGAAGCGGGCGTAGCTCAGGGGTAGAGCGCAACCTTGCCAAGGTTGAAGTCGAGGGTTCGAATCCCTTCGCCCGCTCCAAAACTAATCCAAAAACCTTATTGCGGGACACTAGAGGTTCATCTCTATTTTTAAGAAACAACGAATAAGTTAATTTATAATAAATTTATTTATCCAATTGCTTGATCTATATCATTAATAATATCATTGATATGCTCTATACCTACAGATAATCTAATTAGTCCCGGCGTAACACCAGCTTTTAACTGATCATCAGGTTTTAACTGTGAATGGGTTGTAGTTGCTGGATGAATAGCCAGTGTTCTAGCATCGCCAATATTAGCTACATGATAAATCAATTTTAAACTATCAATGAATTTTTTTCCTGCCTCTATTCCTCCTTCAAGCTCAAAACAAACAAGAGGTCCGTTTCCATTTTTTAAATATTTTTCGGCTCTTTTTTTGTAAATACCTTTATGTATAGAAGGATGATTAATTTTTATAACTTTGTTTTTTTTTAGACAAATATTTTACAATTTGTTCTGCATTTTCTTGATGTTTTTCAAAACGCAATGGTAGGGTTTCTAAACCTTGTATAAAATTAAACGCATTTGTTGGTGACAAAGAAGAGCCCATATCTCTCAAGCAAACAAATCTTGTTCTAACAGCAAAAGTTATATTAGCACCTAATGCCTCAGGTACAACTTCAGCAAGAACCCATCCCCAGTAGTTTGGGTCAGGTTGATTAAAAACAGGATGTCTTTCAGGAAATTTAGTCCAATCAAAATTGCCACTATCAACTATGATACCTCCAATTGATGTACCGTGTCCACCAATCCACTTTGTTAGAGAATGAACGACTATTGAAGCCCCGTGATCAATAGGCTTGCAAGTTAAAGGAGCAGCAGTATTATCAACTATAAGGGGTATACCTAATTGTTTTCCTATATCTGCGACTTCTTCAATAGGAAAAACATGTAATTTTGGATTTGGAAGAGTTTCTGCATAATAAGCCCTTGTTTTGTTATCAGTCAAATCTTCAAAATTTTTTGGATCTTTAGGATCAGCAAACCTCACCTCAATTCCAAGTTGTTTAAAAGAATTTTCAAATTGATTCCAAGTTCCACCGTATAAGTCTGTTGAAGAAATGATATTATCTCCAGCCTTACATAAATTTTGAATAGCAAATGCTGATGCAGACTGTCCTGATGATACAGCAACTGCTGCAAGACCTCCTTCAAGTTGAGCAACTCTCTCCTCTAGTACTGCAGTAGTAGGATTCATAATTCTACTATAGATATTTCCAAGTTCTTGAAGTGTGAATAAATTATTAGCTTGTTGGTGATTATTAAATTGATAACTTGTTGTTTGATATATTGGTACAGCAACAGCACTTGTAGTTTTGTCACTCCTATAAGCTCCGCCATGCAGTGCAATCGTTTCTGGGTGTAGAGATGTTGTAGTCATATCCATTCCTTTCTCTTTAGTACAATTCATTTAAAATCGGCGTACAATCTGAAAATCAAATACCGATAAACACAAATAATAGAAATATTTTCTTATAAATCTATAAAAAAACAAATATATTTCTTAAAAATTCTTTTATATTTATAATATTTAGAATAATATTCTTAAAATATAAATATTAATAGAATGGATTCAATTGATAAGCAAATATTAGAAGAGCTTCAAAGAAATTCTTCAATACCACTCTCTGAACTTTCAAAAAAGGTCGGACTTTCAACCACACCATGCTGGAACAGAATTAAAAAATTAGAAGAAGACAAAGTTATTATCTCAAAGTCAATTCTTTTAGATAGCAAAAAAATAAACTTACCAATTAGAGTGTTCTTATCTATATCTATTCAAAATCATACCGAAGCTTGGTTGAGCAATTTTAAACATGTGGTTCAAAAATATAATGAAATAATTGAAGTACATCGTTTGACAGGAAGTAATATAGATTATCAAATTACAATACTTTCTCCATCAATTGAAGAGTATGATATTTTTCAACAAAAATTGATTAATGAAATTCAGTGTACTAACATGAGCTCACATATATCCCTACAAACAATTAAGAAAAAAAATAATCTTCCACTTAATTACATAGGCATATGATATATATTTAATGTTAATTATAATCTAGAAACTAAATTTAAAATAATCTAAATCTTTTTCAAAATATCTTTTAATTATTTTTTTAGTATTTTCATTATAAAAATCTTTATACATTTCTTTATCACCCGAATAAACTTTTTGTCTATTAAAATGACCAATTTCTCTATTTATTCCAAAATTTTTTAGAAAATTATTAAGCACTTCTTTTTCATTTAATTTAAAAACTTTATCTACACCTGCTGTCCAATGATACTGAGGAGTAAATTGATTATGTCCTTTCCATACCCAATTTGGCATTATAAAGTTATCGATAAATTTTTCAAACGTATCAATTTTTTTTGCTATTTCAAATGCTTCATTTCCAAACCATTTGTTTAGTTTGTATGGTCTGCTTACAAATCTGTAAATGCTTACAAATCTTTCATAAGGATTTCTTACTAATGCAAAAGAAATTCTATTATTACATATTTTATTGTTAATCTTTATAATTTGCGAATATGACTGATGGTCATCATTAGCTATATCATCATAATTTTCTTCAATTAAATTTTGTCTTAGAGTATTTTTTACTGAAGTACCGGCTGATTTTGGCACATGTATAAAGATTAATTCTTTTGATATAAACGTCATTTAATGTATTTATTTACTACTTAATATTATTAATCAAAAGAACATAATGTTTAATTAAGTAAAAAATATTTTTTAAACAAAATGAATGATTTAGAAAAATTCTATCAAAATAATACTGATAAAAATTTAAATAAGTGGAAACATTATTTTGATATCTATGAAGAGAATTTTTCAAAATATAGAGGTAAAAAAATTACAGTTTTAGAAATAGGTGTTTTTAGGGGTGGTTCGCTTAAGATGTGGCAGAATTATTTTGGAGAACAAATAAATTTAATAGGAATAGATATCGACCCCAGTTGTAAGAAATTTGAAGAAAAAAATATTAAAATTTATATAGGAGATCAAACGGATGAAAAATTTTTACTATCTGTGTTAAATGATAATGAAAAACCAGAAATTATTATTGATGATGGCGGACACACCAGTAATCAACAAATAAGCTCTTTTAATATTTTATATGAATATCTTAAGAATAATGGAATATACTTGGTTGAAGATACACACACTTCTTATTCAAGTGATTTTCAAGATAGAGATGATAAGTTAACCTTTACAGAGTACGCTAAAGCATTATCTGATGAATTGAATGATTGGTATAGAGTTAAACATTATAAATCATATAAAAAGAAAATTGATAATGTAGATGTAAGTTATTGGGCAAAAAATATTTTCAAAATATCATTTTATAACAGCATCATTGCTATTTCCAAGAAAGAGAGTGAAATACCAATTAGTATGATAAAATAGCTTCTAAAATTTATTAAGCTTGTTATTTTTTATTTTTAAAATCAATTTTAATAATTGATAACTCTCATTAAGATTAACTTTAGGGGTGGATCTTTTTTTGACATTAATTAGAAAACTTTGAATTTGATCTTTAAAAACTTTATCCCTATTAAAACTCATTAATTTTTTTTTCTTACTCTTTTTCTTATCAGGTTCTTTAAAAGTTAAACTATTGTCAATTAAGTCAAGAATTACAATTTTTTTTTCAAAAAGAAAAATTGATTTTCTTTCTGGTAACTTTTGAATGAAATCCATACTCAAATTGACCAATATTTTTGAATTGTCTTTTTTGTATATTAGTAAGCTTTGAAAGATATCTTCGACATTGATATCAAGATTACTAATCTTTGAAAAAAAACTTTTACTATTTATTAGTTTACCTCCTAGTAACCAATTTAAATAGTCTATTTCATGAGACATTTCTAATATTATACCACCACCTAAATTCTTTTTACCATAGATGACTTTTTTATAATTTTCATATTTATGCCAGCTAGGCAAATAATGTCCAAAACTAGTTTTAACTGTTTTTAAATTACCATATTTTTTTTTATCAATTATTTTTTTTATGTCTAATATCAACGGATGAAACCGCATTTGATAACCAACTGTACAAACAAGTTTATTTTTATTTACGGTCTTAATTAAACTTTTTAAACCAACTAAATTATTAGATAATGGTTTTTCTATAAATATATCTGATTTTAGTTTTGCAACTATATTAGCAAATTTAATATGTTTTGAACTCGGATTGCATATAAATGTAACATCTGGTTTTAATTTTACTATTTCATTCTCTTTATATAATTCTTTAATTTTATATTTTTTACTAATATCTCCCTTGTATGATGATTTAAGATTTTCTGCGATAATAATTTTTCTATTTATTTCTCTGTATGCATATAATTCTAACCCCTTTATTTTTAGTGATTTCAAAACTCTAAGGTGTCTTTGCCCTATGCTGCCAAGCCCTATAAATAAAATTTTCATAAATTTACATATTTGTATACTTTTCATAAATTAAATTATATCAGTAAAATATACAAATGAATTTTAGCGATGATATATTGTGGGTATTTTCATCAAAAGCATTTTTACCAAGTGATATAATTGGAGGTATTTATCCTGCTACTTATCTTAAAATTAAGCGCTTAATATTTCTTTCAAATCATGATACTGTTAAAACGTTAGATAGTTTAAATCCCAAATTAATAATTTTAGGAAAATGTCTCAATTCAAATATTATTAATTTAGTAGATGAAGCTAAAAAAAGAAGCATCAAAGTTATATCAGTTTTTGATGATTGGCATTTTAATCCCCAAACAGACAGGGAGAAAATTAAATTTGGTTTTAATATCAAGTTATCACAACTTTCTGATAAGATTGTTGTAAAATCAGATAAAGCAAAGAAACTTATAAAGAAAAATCTCAATATAGAGTCACAAATTATTAATGATTCTATCAGGTATAAATCTCTTAAACCTAAACATTTAATAAATAAAAAACCCAACTTATTGTGGTTTGGAACCTCTTCTAATCACGATACGTTGATCTCTTATATTAATGAAATATCACCCCAGGGAATTGAATGTAATTTATCGATTGTTACTAATGTCACAAAAGACCTAAAAAATTGGATCCACAAATCTAACTTAAAAAAAATCAATATAAAGCTTATTAATTTTTCAGATAAAACATTAGTTGAACAAGCACAGTTAAGCGATATTATTATAATACCACAATTCAAGGATAATAGAAGGGCAGTTAAATCATCAAATCGATTTATAGATTCAATAAATTTTGGCAGACTTGTAATAACCAATATAGACAATTTACATGTTGATCTAAAAAAATATTATTTTGCAGGCAGTTTAATTGATGGAATAAAATGGGCAAAAAATAATCCAAAAAAACTATTTCATAAACTTGAAAGCGGACAAAACTATGTAAGAAAAAAATATAGTATTGAATCAATATCGTCTATTTGGAAAGAATTAATAAAAAAGACAATATAATTATTATGTGCGGTATATTTGGATTAACTGAAAACAACCCAAGATTAGTACAAGATTTAATTGATACATGTAGTCATAGAGGTCCTGATGGATCAAATATTTATTACAATGATAAAATAACCTTAGGTCATAATTTATTAGCAATTACTTCTACACCAGAAGATGGATCTCAACCATGGATATCAAGTAACAAGAATGTTTTAATTTATAATGGTGAGATTTTTAATTATAATGAAATAGTCCTAAGATTTAAAAATAATTTTAAGCCTAGGACAACATGTGATACTGAGCTTTTAATCTGGCTTCTAAATAACTATTCTTACAGAGAAGTTATTTCAAAAATAATAGACTCAATGCATGCTTTTGCTTTTTATAACAAACAAGAAAATGAGCTAGTTCTTTCAAGAGATCATGTCGGCATAAAACCAATTTATTTTGCAGAAACAAATTCAGGTATCGTGTTCTCATCTGAAATTAAAGCTTTAAAAAAACATATTAGAACATCTAATACTATAGATAGATTGGCACTTGCTTGTACATGTATGTTGGGAGTTAATGTTCTAAGACAAACTATATTTAAAGGTATATATAAAATCCTACCTGGTGAAACAATCGTCTACGATTTGCAAAGGAAAAAAATAAAAGATTCATTTAGAACTTTAATAAAACCATTATCAAATAAAAAATTTGACTCAGAAGATTTTTATCAAGAAACGGCTAAAACTATAAGCAATTCTACTTTGGGCTTAAGAAAATTCGGTGTATTCTTGTCAGGAGGAATTGATTCATCAATAATGGCTTATGAGCTAAACAAGTCTATTAAATCCTTAAACACATTTACCAATGTCATGAATCCAAATGTTATAATAAATGAGGAAAATCATAATAGTGATGCCATAATCTCAAAAAGATTTTCTAATGAGAATGGATTTGATCATAAAGAAATTGAAATTACACCAGAAATCATTGTTGATAATTGGGATAGTGCTATAAATACAATAGAAGAACCAAGATATAATTGGAATCTCCCAATGTATTATTACACTAATAAAATTTTATCTAAAAATAACGTAGTTGTAACTATGGCAGGAGATATCGGTGATGAAATTTTAGGAGGCTATCCTCACTATTATAGAATGACAAAAATGTTGGAAAAACCAAAAAATTGGAATGATTTCATTTTGCTTTGGATGAGAAAATTTGCATCCCCAGTTAATTTAAAAATGAAGTTTAATTATGAAGATCTTCAACAATTATTAATACAAAGCTTACCTGAAGAACTTTGGAATCCAGACGATTTTGTAAACTCAGCAATGGCCCTTGATTGCATAACAACAGTTTCTGAAGATTTTTTTTCAAGAAATGACAGATTTGGAATGAAGTTTTCTATGGAAGGTCGGTTTCCTTTGGCCTCAAAAAGATTTATGGAGTATTGTATGTCTATTCATTCTAAATTTAAAATTGGAAATGACTTAAGTGAAACAAAATTGCCAATAAAAAAATCATATGCTAATAAAATTCCAGAATACATTTTTTCTAAGAAAAAAACTGGATGGTCTGTTCCAATAACAGCATGGATCAAGGATTCAAAAATTATTAAAAATAAATTTTTTGAAACTGTTAATAAAAGAGATGGAATTGAAGAAGTGTTATCAGAAAATAATTATAAAGATGATACAAAGAGAATTATAATTACTTGGATGTTGAGAACATGGGCACAAAATTATAATATGTCTATTTAAAATCATGCATGTTATTCAAACAGATCATTTTGTTAATCAACGGGTGACTAATTCATTTGCTGAGGGAACAAAGGCAAAATTAATCAATATTAATCATTATAAATTTGATAAAAATGATCAATTAGCTACCTATGGTATATTAAGAGGAACAGGTGAACTATTAAGAAAATCAAAAAACTTTTATTATATTGATCATGGTTACGTTGCTACTTCTGATAGAGCATTTAGTGATAAAGGTACATTAATAAAAAACCTTAATGGTTATTTTAGAATTGTAAAAAATGATTTTATAGGATTTGATTTAAAAAAATATGACTCTGATAGACTGAACAAACTAGATATCAACTTTTCACCAATTAGAATAACTGGAGAGTATATTATACTTTCAGAACCTTCGATACATATGAAAAATTTTTTTAATGTTCATAATTGGGTTGAAGAGACAATAAGAAATATTAAAAAATATACAGATAGAAAATTATATGTTCATAATAAATTTTCTGAGATTCCACTTGAAATTCTCCTTAAAAGAGCTTGGGCATTTGTCAGCTTTCAATCAACTGCCGGTTTTAAATCAATGATAAAAGGAGTACCCGCACACTTCACACATAATAAGCTATCGAAAATTAACTCATTAGAAAATATTGAAAATGGAGAAATAAGTTTTGATGTATTTAAATCACTGTCATACAATCAGTGGACATTGCAAGAAATGCAAGAAGGTTTAATGAATAAATATTATAATTTTTTGTAAAAATTAATTATTAATTAGAGAAATATTAAAACTAATTACGATTCTTTCTTCACTAGACATATTTTCATTTACTGAATGATCTAAATAGCTTGGGAATATTATTAAACCACCTTCAGATGGGCTTATTGAATTAACCATAGCATTTAAACTATTAGGCCCTTTTGAAATTGGATGATAATAAATTGGTGCCGGTCTAGGATCATAAAAGACTATATCACCTGACTGATTAGGCGCTCTAACATAATATGCTGCACTCAAGGTGCTGTTTCCATGATGGTGACGAGAGTTGGCTGCTCCTCCTTTATTAATAATTGCCCACATATTTGAAATCTTAACTTTTTGTTTATCTAAATCCCAATTCATTGAAACTAATACATCGTTTATATGAGAAGTAATTAGTTGAATAAATTTTTTTGGTACTTCTTCTTTCATATCAAAATCTTTGGAATGCCATCCTTTAATATTACTTTTTACTATTCCTTTGGTATCAATGTTCTTCAATGACATAATATAGTTGTATAATAATTCATTAGTGTCTTTATAATTTTCCACTTTTGAAGCCCATACAGGTGTTGAAAAAAAAAGGTTAGGCGACTTCATAAAATTTGTATTTTTAGTATATAGTAAAAATATATTTAATTTACATCCTAGTAAATAGTTAATGCAAAAAAAAAGTATAAATCCATTAAATGAATACAACTCTCTAATTAAGATTGGAATAAGTCATGTTAAAAACAATCAATATGAAGAAGCAAAGATAATTTTTAAAAAAGCAATAGAGCATAATTCTAAGCAGCCATACGGGTACCTAAACCTATCTAATCTTTATTTAATTGAGAATAAAGTTGAATCAGCTCAAGAGTTACTTTTTCAATATATTTCAAATATTGGTTTTAATGAAGAAATTGTAAATCATTTAGGAAAAATATGTCTGCAATTTAAGCAATATGATCAGTTGAAAAAATTATTTCTATCATCAAAATTAAATATAAATAAAAAGACACACTATCAACACACTCTATTTTTTTTAGAAGGTAGATACTATGAAGAATTAAGCAAAATTAATGAAGCAATTAAATCATACAAAAAATCTATTAAGTGTAACAAAAATTTTGAACCAGCTTATATAAGCTTATTAAATTTACTAGAATCAGTAAACGACTTTGAAAATTTAGAAAAATTTATTAATACAGGACTTAACTTACCTAAGTTTGAAAAAAAATATTTATTAATATATTACAAAAGTCTTCTTTTATATCGATTAAATAGATTTGAGGAGTCAGAAACAATTATAAAAAAGAATAAGTTAGAAAAGAAATTAATTAATAATAATTTTTTCAATCAAAAACTTCTTGATTTAAGAGCTAAGAATAATGAAAAACTTAAAAATCATAAGACTACTTTTAAATATATAGAACAAAGAAATAATTTTCTTTATAATTTAGAATCAAACAGAAAATTTGATAAAAAAATAATATTTGAAACAATTGATAAATATTCAAAATTTTATAATTCAAAAAATCTTCGTAATATTCCAATTATCAAAAATAAAACTAAAAATAGATTGTTTTTTCTTGTAGGATTTCCAAGATCTGGCACAACTTTACTAGATACTATTTTAAGGACACATTCAAAGATTACTGTTCTTGAGGAAAGGCCATACTTATTAGAAACAAGACATAAGTTTTTTAGAGAAAATAATAATAGACTTGAGGCACTAAAAAATATTACTGCAAAACAAATACATGAGCTAAGAGATTTTTATTTTAATAAAATAAATTTTAATAATATATCTGAAAAAGAAATAATAGTTGATAAACTCCCTCTTTCTATAATTGAGCTAGGATTTATAAAAATTATCTTTCCAGAATCAAAAATTATTTTAGCATTACGACATCCATGTGATGTTGTAATTAGTTGTTTCTTTAGTTATTTTAAAATTAACGAGGCAATGATAAATTTTTTAAAATGGGATGATACTATAAATTTTTATAATAAGACATTTGAATTGCTAGAAAATTATGAAGATAATTTTAATATAAATTATCATAGAATTAGATATGAAGACTTAATTCTCAATTTTAAAAATCAAATTCATAAATTGCTAGAATACGTAGGGCTGAAATATGAAAATGAACTTGAAAACTATATAAAAACAGCAAAAAAAAGAGAAAAAATATCAACACCTAGCTATTCTCAAGTTATAAAACCATTATACACCTCATCTATTGGCAGATGGGAAAACTTTAAAGATATTAGAAATCCTGAAAAAAACTTAATTAAGTGGATACACAAATTTAATTATTGAGTTTTTTTAAAATATTTTTTTAATAGCTTAGATATCAAATAAATTCTTTTTTGATGGATGCTGTAGTTTTTTCTTCCACTTGTAACAGATGGGTATTTTTTAATTAATAATTTTAAATAAACTGGTATTTTAGGATTTACACTCAATGTTTGAACAATCTATTTTTAGTAAAATATAAAGAAATTTTGTTATTCTTACAATATTCTACAACCTTATAATCATTAATTGAGCCTTGAGGTTGAGCTATAGCTAAACAACCATTTTTTTTTAAAACTTTGACACTATCAGTAAAAGGAAAGAAACCATCTGATGCACATACAAAATTATTACATTTCTTATTTAATTTTGCATTACTTATAGCTATTTTGAGAGAACCAATCCTGTTTGTTTGACCTGCTCCAATACCTATAGTCTGTTTGTTTTTAACTAAAACGATAGAATTTGATTTTGAATGTTTAGTTACTTTTATACAGAAAACTAAATCATTTAGTAACTTATTATTTAACTTTAAATTTGTAACTGCTCTAATAAAATTTCTGTCTATTTTTGAATTATTATCATCTTGATATAAATTTCCAAATACTGTTGATTTAAACTCTTCTTCTAATTTAATATTTTTATTAATCTTTAAAGCAATTAAATTCTTTTTTTTCTTTAATATCTCTAATGATTTTTTATCAAAGTTAGTAGAAACAATTACTTCAAAAAAATTTTTTATTATTTCGTTAGAAAGTTTTTGATTAATTGGTCTATTTAATAAAATCACACCTCCAAAAGCACTTTTTTTATCTGCATCATAAGCTTTTTTAAATGCGTTTATAATATTGTCTGCTGAAGCTACACCACATGGATTAGTGTGTTTTATTATTATACATGTTGGATCTGTAAATTCTTTTAAACACCTTAGTCCACTATCAATATCAATAATATTATTGTAACTTAAAGACTTACCGTTGACTTTATATTTAGAAATATCAAATGACGGTCTTTTTACTAAGTATGATTTTTGATTTTCATTTTCACCATATTTTAAATCAAATCTATTTCTATTAATATTTATATCTAACCACTTACTAATAAGATCATCGTATGATGAGGTTTTGTCAAAAGCTTTTGATGCCAATTTTTTTCTAAAATTTATATCTGTTTTACCACTATTTTTTTTTATATTATCAATAAGCGATGAGTAATCGTCTATTTGTGATACAGTTGTAATATATTTGAAATTTTTACTAGATGACCTTAGTAACGAAACACCCCCTATATCTATCATTTCAATAGTTTTTTCATGATTATTTTTTTTATAAAAGTTTTCAAATGGATATAAATTTACAACCACCATCTCAATATTAAATATTTTTGCTTTATTTACCTCCTTTAAATGTTTTTTATTATCCTTTTTATAGAGTAAAGCAGCATGTATTTTATGATGTAACGTTTTGACTCTACCTTCTAATATTTCATTGAAGCCTGTCAATTTTGAAACTTCCAAACATTTATAACCTAATTTATTAATTTTTTTATAAGTTCCGCCAGTAGAGATAAATTTATAATTAAAATTACTTAAATTCTTACATAAGTAAGATAAGTTTTTTTTATCATACACTGAAATTAATACATATTTTTCTTTTAAATTTTTTGTATAGACTATTTTTCAGTATCTTTGCTTTGTGACGATAATCCTTTTATTACAATTTGCTTTATATGATGTGTTTTATTTTTATCAACAAATATACTATCTTCAACTAAAAGTACTGATTTGGATTTAAATAACCACATATTACCAGAAGGAGTTTTAAGTATAATATTTTTTTTGTTGTTAGTTAAGTTGTGAGTAATTCCGGGCATTAAATGAAACCTAATATGATAAAAAATCTTTTTACTTATGTTCTTAGTTGATATTATTGAGTCTTCACCGCTTAAAAAAGATTTTTCTGCATCGATAATAAGTTTTCTTTTTATTATTTTATTAAATCTCTTAAGGTAACCATTATGAGAGCCCTGCAAAACTGAATATCCTTCCGAGTCCTCTTTATTGAATGATACATTATGTGTAATATTAACAATTGAATTTTTTTCTTTGATTTCTCTAATATTTGTATTTTGAAGAATGATGGTAGAATGAGCTGCGCTATATCTAAGAAACTCTGGATTTTTTCCCATACTTTCTGAAGCTCCACAGTTGGTAATAATTTTTTCACCATCTGAACTAAACTCAAATGATAAAGTGCCAGAACTCAATAAATTATTTAAATTATTTTTTTCAGGTTGTACGACATCAAAAAACAATCTTTTTTTTGAGTCTCTATAAAATGCAATACCATTTTTGTTATCACTAAATGATCTTAATTTTAAATATTCATCTTTATTTATGTTATTATAAATTTGATTAGTATAACTGTTATTTGCTCCATTAAAAAGTGGAAGACTACCATCTAAATGTAAATATTGATTTATTATTGATGACATAATAAGAACTTTTGAATTAAGTTTGTCTGGAATGCTATATTCAAAAAATAAAAAGATATTTTTGATTTCAATAAGATTATTGATAAATTTTGCATGTGTTAATAAATTATAACTTTTATGCATACCAAATTTATCTATTTGATAATCAAGGACATTATCAATAATCATTAAAAAATTACTATTAAACTTCTTGGTTAAAAACATTGATAAAACAACTGCTTTTAAATCATAAGAGTTTACCTGATCTATTTTTTTATGATTAAATTCAAAAAGGACTCTGTTAATATGAAAAACTATTATCCGATCAATAACTTTTTTTTCAGATAAAGTTGATGAAGATACTATAAATTCGTAGTTATAAAGAATGTTAATTAACCTTTTTGAGGAAAAATCTGCAATCCAAGGAAAGCCTATTTTATTTTTATATAATTTAAACCAATGAATAATATTTTTTTTAGATAGACTTACTCCAATTTTACCACCTAAATTTTTTGAGTAATTTAAAAAATCAAAATTAGAAACAAAATCATTTTTTAAATTATGAAATTTTTCTTTAAAAATAAAAGATTTTATTTGTCTGTAATTTGTAAAATCTATATTTTTGAAATTTAAATCATTAAAGCTTTGAATATTATTTAATGATATAAATGGTAGTCGAAAATATATTAGTAATATTTTTTTGAAAACTATCATTTTAAGTTTGAATTCTTAGTTAAACATGATGCAAAATAACCATCAATATTAAAATCATATATTCTAGTTGGTAAAGTATACATGCAATGATTCTTGATTAATATTTTCGTAATGCTATTCTTATCTTCAAACGCATATTTTTCTAATGAAAAATCTTTATTATTCTCTAAAAAATTATCAATTTGCATTACTGTTTCTTCTTTCAAGAATGAGCAAACCATATATATTATTGTTCCACCATTATTTGTTAAACTAGAGGCTTTATCTAGAAGTTTTTTCTGTAGTTTTATTAGTCTATCAATATGCGGGCTCTCATTTTTAAAAAATATCTCAGGATTTTTTCTTATTGTTCCTAAAGAAGAACATGGTGCATCTAAAATAATAAAATCATATTTTTCTTTTAAATTTGAATTTAAAATGTCTAAATTGAGAATTTTTGCTTCATAATTTAGTCTTTTCAAATTTTCTTTTAGAAAAACAAGTCTGTTTTTGCTTTTGTCATTTAGTACAATATGTAAATTTTTTGATAATATTTGAAAAGCTTTCCCTCCAGGTGCTGAACATAAATCAATTATTTTCTTATTCCTCAGTTTCTTCTTTAATCTTATCAAAGGATAAGATGATGAAAAATCTTGAATCCACCAATTACCTAAGTCAAAAGATTTAATATATTCAATTTTTTCTCTATTTTGCAAAAAACCTGAAGTAAAAGAACTGGGAATCAATGCTTGTTCAAATTGTTTCATTTTTTTTTCATCTTTGAAGACTATATGTATATCTGGCTCATTATGAAAATTATCAAGAAAAATAGTTTTATCATATATTTTTAAATTACCTGTTTTTTTTTGAAACCATTCAGGTAGATCATTAAAAGAAATTTTAATATTAATGAGATTTGATTTTTCTTTATTAATATTTTTAAGAGTTGCATTGACTAAACCTGGATTCAAATTAATTATTTTTGCTATTTCTACACTACAATTAATAACTGCATATTCTTTGAAATTCAAAAATATTATTTGTGTTATTGCACTTACTAATAGTAGCTCTAAATTCAAGCCTGGTTTTTTTGCTAAGTATTTTTCAATTATTTTTTTTACAAAAAAATATTTTCTCATCGAATTTAAACATACTGT
>MDSW01082264.1_pt1 | contig 30033 bp, 15 predicted proteins | sample 811171 | NCBI WGS metagenome assembly MDSW01 (sample SAMN05326641, study PRJNA326480) | marine metagenome | isolation source: seawater | place: Atlantic Ocean: North West | collected 2012 | reverse complement strand
CCACCCCCTCTCCCCTCCAGGTCGCGTTCGCGCTCCCCCGCGGACGCGCCCCCCGCGCGCCGCCCCCGCCGCCGCCCGACGGGCTTCGACGTCCCCCCCCCCGGCGAGACGGGCGTGCGCCTCCCCAACGGCGGCATCGGCCCCGACCCCGAGGTGTACGCCGCGCAGAAAGCCGCCGCCGCCGCCGCCGCCGCCGCGGGCGATCCCGGTTCGAACGCCCCGGGGTCCGCCGCCGCCCCGACCGGGGCCGCTCGCGTCAACGCGAGCCTGGACGTCGGCGCGCAGATGACGAGGCACGCGCGTCGGATCTACGTCGGCGCGCTGCCCCCCGTCGCCGACAACCTCTCCGTCGCCGTCTTCTTCGGCGACGCGCTGAGGGCCATCGGGGGCGTCTCCGCCTCCGCCGACGCCGCCGGCGAGCCCGTCCTCAACGCGTACGTCAACATGGAGAAGAAGTTCGCGTTCGTGGAGTTCCGCAACGTCGAGGAGTGCAGCAACGCGCTCGCGCTCGACGGCGTGGTGATGGACGGGCAGAGCCTCCGCGTGCGGAGGCCCAACGACTACGACCCCGCCGCCGCCGCGGGGTTGGGGCCGACGCAGCCGAGCCCCTCGCTGAACCTCGCCGCCGTCGGCATCATCCGGAGTGCGATCGGGGGCGCCCCCGGGAGCGGCGGCGCGTTATCCCCCGAGGACCAGAACAACCCGAACCGGCTGTTCATCGGCGGGCTGCCGTATTTCCTGACGGAGCAGATGACGAGGGAGCTCGTGGAGGCGTTCGGGCCGACGCGATCGTTCCAGCTCGTCATCGACCGCGACACGGGCAAGAGCAAAGGGTACGGGTTCTTCATCTACCAGGACGAGAGCGTCACCGACGTCGCGTGCCAGGGCCTCCACGGGATGCAGATGGGGGACAAGACGCTCACTGTGCAGCGCGCGGCGGCGGGGGCGAGCAAGCCCGCGCCCGCCGCCGGCGCGAACGCGACCGCCGCCGGCGCCGCGCCGCCGGGCCTCGACGCGGCGTCGCTCCAGGCGCAGGCGGCGGCGCACCTGGCCGGGATCGGGAACCCGGGCGGCTCCGTCGCCGTTCCCCCGCCTCCGCCTCCGCCGCCCGCGGCGAACCCGGCGAGCCGCGCGGTGAGCTTGGCGGAGATGCTGGAGGTTGACGAGCTGCGGGACGACGAGGAGTTCGCGGACATCCTCGAGGACATGCGCGAGGAGTGCGGGAAGTTCGGGGAGGTGGCGGAGATCGTCATCCCGCGGCCGGACGCGGAGGGGGGAGAGGCGCCGGCGGGGCTGGGGAAGGTGTTCGTCCTGTACGCGGACGTCGCGGGAGCGGCGGCGGCGAGGGACGCCCTTCACGGGAGGAAGTTCGGGGGGAAAACGGTCGTCGCGGACTTCCTCGACCCCGAGGCGTTCGCGAAGCGCGACTTCTGAAAAAAAAGGAGAGGACCGAGAGGATCCGACCTGGAGGATCCTCTCGGGTTTCAGCGCGAAACACGCGTCGAGAGGCGTCGCGCGATGATGAGAAAACGATCCTTCCGAGCCACGAGACGTCTTCCTCGCCACGAGACGTCTTCCTCGCGCGCGTATAGTTCGCGGACTATACGTCCCGTTCGCGCGAAAACGTATGATATCATCGTCGCGCGTCGGAGTTGTTGGGCTCTCGCTCCCGCCTTCCTCGCGTCTCCGCGCCCACCCGCCTCGCGGCGACGATCGCGAGCGTCGCGAGCCCCATCGCGAGGAGCCCCTCCTCGCCGATCTCCACGTCGCTCTCGATGACGGCGCCGAGGTCCTCGAACACCGCGTCCACCGCCTCGCCGCCGTCGAGGAGCCCGCGCCCGTACGCGCCGATACAGCTGTACAGCGCCGCCCAGGGCGCGGCGCCGACGGCGGTGCCGACGACGTACGGCGCGAAGCGAATCGAATCCGTCAGGCCGAAGAGGTAGTTGCTCGCGCTGAACGGGTGCGGGGTGAGCCTGAACAGCGCGACGAGACCGGTCTGCTCCACCGGGCCCGACGCGGCCAGGCGAAGCTGAAGCGCGCGCCACTTCTCGCGGAACGCGTTTTTTTTTTTTTCGTCGTCCTTCTCGTTCTCGGCGGCCGACGACCCCGCCTCGTCGCCGCCGCCGCCCGTCTCCTCCTCGACGACGCGCTCGGCCAGGGCTCGGCCGAAGCCCTTCGCGGCGAGGAACGCGAGGGTCGCGGCGGTGACGTTCGCCGCGAACACCACCGCGGTGCCCTTCGCGGCGCCGAACGCTATGCCGGAGGTGAGCGCCATCGGCTGCGTCGGGAGCAGCGGGACCATCTCGCTGATCGTCAGCACCGCCCACCACAGCGGCACCGTCTCGATCTGCGGGAGCGTCTCGAGCGCGTCGAGGGCGTCCCGCGCGCGGTCGACCAGCGCGGCCGCGTCGCCGCCGGTGAGGGCGGACATCGCGGCGAGGGATTCGGCGGCGCGCGACGGCGGGACCGCGGACGCCCAGAGACCGACCGCCGCGCACGACCATGGGGCCGGAGGCGCGCCGAGGCGCGGGGGCGACGTCACGACGTCGTCTTCGTGGCGCGTTGTTCGTTTCTTCCCGCAATCGCGGGGGCCACGAACGGCCGCCGAGACCACCGCCGGGGTCGATCGGCGGCTCGCCCGGGATCCGCGCGCGGCGAGCGGCGGAGCGAGCGCGACGCGGGAGGACGCGGTCGACATCGATCCGTGGCCGACCCGGGCGGGGAAGCGGCCGAGCGCGAACGAATGGCCTCGCAGCGCGGCGGGAGGAGGAATAAAAACCGCTGCCGTTTGGCATCTTCCCCGCCACATACATACACCCTCTCCGGACTGCGGTGTCCGGCCGGAACGAGTGTCCGCCCGACCCAATTTTTGAGCCGTCGCGCGACGTTTTATCAATGTTGAATTCTCGCTCCACGGCATCTCGTACAGTGAGATCGACCGATGCGAATGCATCGAGAAATAGACCGGCACAACCGATCCGTCGGGGAACGACTCGTTCTCCCGACGAAAGACGCGGTGACCGAGTGGTTAAGGTGAGGAGATGCCTCCGATTCCCCGAGTATCAGCACGAGACCTTTCCGATCAATCCCCCTCCTTCCCGATCGAGGATCAAGTATTGACCGAGATACCACTCTCCAATTGAAACCAGGTGTTCGCCTGCTAAGTGAATGGGCATTGCCCGCGCGAGTTCGAATCTCGTCCGCGTCGATCTACGACACCCGCTGGACTCGTCCAGCCTTACTTTTTGTTTTTTTCGCTCGCGACGGGGAAGGAGGGAGGGCCCCACCGCTCTGGTCCACCGCGCGTCGCGCCGCGCGCGCGTCGCGGGATGCCGCCGACCTCCGCCGCGTCGGCCTCGACCTCCGCCGCGTCGGGGAAGGACGCCGCGTCGGAGGTCCGCGACGTGACCGACGCCTTGGCGTCCGTCGCGCTGATCGATTCGGATCGGCGCGGGACGACCGCCCCGTCCTCCGCCCCGTCCTCCTCCTCGACCGGCGGATTCGTCGACGTCCTCCTCCTGGACGACGCGGCCGCGTGCGCGGCCCACCTCGGGCCCCTCATCGCCGCGCGCGACCCGGTCGCGGTGGACTTCGAGGGCGTCGCGCTCGGTCGCTCCGGCCGCCTGTGCCTCGCCCAGGTCGCCCCCGCGAACGGCCCGACGCTCCTCGTGGACGTGTGCGTCATGGGCGCCGCCGCGTTCCGCCGCGGCCGCCTCGGCGAACTCCTCGAGGATGCGCGCGTCCTGAAGCTCGTCTTCGACTGCAGGAGCGACAGCGCGGCGCTGCACCACCAGTTCGGCGTGAAGATGCGCGGCGTGTACGACGTGCAGGTGGCGTACTGCCTCAAGCGCGACGAGGAGGAGGGCGCGAGGGTGAGCACCCTGCAGGGCCTCGCGCGCGCGCTCGGGGAGTGCCCGGGCCTGGACGACGCGAGCAGAGCGGCGCTGGAGGCGGTGAAGGAGGCGGGGAAGGCGCTGTTCGCGCCGGAGCGCGGGGGCGGGTACGAGGTGTGGGAGCGGCGGCCGATGCCGCGCGAGCTCCTCGAATACGCCGCCGCCGACGTCGCGCACCTGAGAGCCATGTGGCGCGAGTGGGGACACTTCGTTGGGCGCGGAAGGATGGACGCCATCGTCGAGAAGCGGATCAGAGACGCCATCAGGGGGCAGGATGAGGAGCGCGCGGGGAAGAAGAGACGGGGACGGCCGGGGTGGAAACGCGTGGGGTTCTGAGTGCGAGAGGAGGAGAGGGGGGGGAAGACGGTGGAGAGAAGCGGGGCGGGCATTTCGGGAGAATGTGAAGCCGATTTTTCGCGTTGTTTTCGGGCTGCCGCCTTGTCACTCTTCGTAGTCGCGTCCGAACATTTCGGATCTCGAGTGTCGTCGTCGTGTTTTCACACGGCGTTCCGTCGCCTCGTCGTCCGTTCCCTCGCGCGCGGCGAAGGCTCCCCTTCGGTTCCTCGGCGGCGTTCACGAGCCGTCCGATCGAATGAGCGGGTCAAAGTTGGAATGCCCCGGTCGTTTTCATCGCGGCTGATGAGTCGTTCGAAGGGGTCAAAAAGGATATAGCTACGAAGGTATTTACCGAAGGTATAGAGGGTAATCTTGTGTGCTTTAAAACTTGTAATCATGATCTCAGGAATTCTCTAAAGAAGCACCCCAGATGCACCAGAAATGAGGCAGTGTCAAACTAAATCATCTCTGGGTAATCTGGTGTGCTTTAAAACTTGCCCGTATCTTCGAAAGTAGGGACCGGGCCTTATCATCATTACTTTCGGAAGTACTTTCCTTCGTACTTTAGACTGCACTCACCCACGGTTTTCACAATCGGGGTTCAAAGCGGACACTCGCGTCCAGATCAGATCCACTCCAACCCTCGGACGCTTCGGTCAGTTCGAGAGTCGCGCGCATGATCTTCCGCCACACCCCCGTGTCTTCTGGATCTCCCCGGGGGTTAGGCGGGACCGCGTGAACGTGCGCTTCTTCGGGATTCGTGGTTTGAACACACCGAGGTACCCCCCACCAGCCCTCCTCACCCCCCCCTTCCTCTCCCTCCTCATCCCTAACTTGTTCTTTGTTGGAGAAGAGCGGAGGCAACTTACCACTCAATCAGCTTTCACACTCCACATACAACCTAGCTAGCTCTAGACTACAATTTGCCTGCCTCTGAGGATAGTCTGTGCATTCGTCGTCATGCCTGAATGCATTGCCTCAGAACATTGATACGGTCACTTCGTTCGCTCTTCCGTGATGTTTCCGGAAGCCGTCAGAAATCTTTGCAAGCAGAGAGATGCTGGCTGCTTCAAAAGAAGGAAACTTGCAAGCATCTCCTTGCGTCTCGTTACCCTCTCAAGCTTTTTGCTTGGGATATCACTCATGTCCGGTGGTCATGGAGTTCTATGCTGGCTGAATTCGACCCCAGACTACGCGTACATGCGCCGTGTGACAAACAACAACTATTCCCACTTCTTGAGAGACATTATCTGGAGGAGCGTGCTGAGAGACTGGCCAACCCGTCCTGTTCGGCTGGAGCGATGGATTACTGACAGGGATCCTACTTTTTTTATGGCGCTCGAACAAGGTAGCCAGCTTCAGTTTGAGTTGGCTCCTGAACCTTCAAAGTTGTTTGAATGGGATTCTTGCACGGACATCTGCGGGGTGCGAAGTCTGTGATAACACGTCACACATTGACAGTTTTCGCCAAGGATCTCTCTTGCCATAGATAGTAAGCCACTCATACCTTGTGCTGACCTCGTTATTTCTCTATGCCTACCGCAGAAATACTTTGAGCAGAACTGTTCGACGACAGTGACTCTTGGATCCAGTTTTCGACCACACGCGTCGAGGACTGGAGGTGAAGGATCTAATTTTCAGCGCATCGTGTGGTTGAGCAGAGGGAAATTCAACTCTAGACGCGCAATATTTGACGAGCGTCAAGTGTTCGAACAGGTCACACATGTCATCGCGTCGGAAAAAACTCTTGGTCTCAGCTGGTCGACTGAATTCATGGAGGTTACCAGAGCTAGTTTAAAGAACGGAACCCTCAGCAGTCAAGCTCAATTGTTTTCTGACGCTGACGTTTTGGTATCGTTACATGGTGCCGGGCTTACCAACATGCTGTTTATGCGGCCCGGTTCGTTTATAGTTGAAATAATGCCTGGAGAGTATGACAAGCCTACCTACAGGGAGCTCAGCAGAAACTTGGGGCACGACTACCATCGGCTGCAGACGAGAAATGCAAAACCGAGCCTTTTTACAAAAATATTTTATGCACTTGACAAAGCTGCAGATCGTGAGAGAAAGCTCAAGCGAGACGCAATTGTCTACCTGACATCTGATGAGATCTTCAACATCTGTAGAATATTGATTGCGAGACTCAAATCAGCACTCTGAAGTCCGCATCTTCATGGATGTCTAACTGGTTAATGAACGTGCACTCGCAGCCCGACGACTGGGGGCACTCTCTGGAGCCGAAACGCTGACGCGATGGCGCGAGTGGGGACACTTCGTCGGACGCGGGATGATGGATGCGATCGTAGATAAGTGGTTCAAGGCCGCCAAATTTTACATATCCCACAGATAGCTAGCTCTAGCTCTAGTAGCGAGTCTCGGCTCGCGCGATGTTGAAAATTCGCAGTGCGCTGACGAGTGTCGTCGTCGCGTGTCGACGTGTTTTGGCGCGACGTCGCCTCGTGTCCCCGTTCCCTCGCGCGCGGGATGGGTCTCCTTCGGTTCCTCGGCGGCGTCCGGCGCCTCCGCCCTCGTCGCGACCGCGGCGAGGGCGATGCGGCGGCGGCGGCACCCCCCGGTTCCTCGGACCCGAGCGTCCCCCCCCCGGACGGCGCGTCGCCCCTCCTCGCGTCCTCCGCCGAGGTCCTCCCCGCGATCGTTGCGCACCTCGGCGGCCACGCCCTGGCGAGCCTCGCCTCGACGTGCCGCGAGCTTCGCCGTGCGACGAGCGGCGACGGGGACGTCGGCGCGGCGACGTACTGGCGCGCGCTGTGCGAGGGCGCGCTCGGGAGGACGCTCGCGTGGACGCACGCGCGCGCGGGCGGCCTCGACGCGATGTCGTCGCGAACCGACGCCGCCTTCTGGCGAAGGCTCTTCGCCGCGAGCGCGCGCCCGGACCGCGCCGCGCACTGGCACGCCGAGACCGCGCTCGAGGTGTGGACGAGCGTGTACGACCAGGACGAGGCGAGGCGCATGCGCGCGTTCGACGCCGCCGAGGCCGCGAACGGGTTCGACCCGGGCCCGCCCGCGTGGGGGCCGGACACGAGACGGCATCCCGCGACCGCGACGCATCCGCATCGGCCCGCGCCCGAGAGCGAGGAGGAGCGCGCCGAGGCCGCGCGCCTCGCCCTCTCCGCCCGCGCGCCCTCCGCGTGCCCGCTCCTGACCCGTTCGGGGCACACCGCCACGCTCATCGACGAGCTCGGCCTGATCGTCGTCGTCGGCGGGTTGAGCGCGGCGAGCGACGGCGCCCACTCGGGCCTCCGATCGGGACACCCCGGCGACGTCGCCACCGTCCTCGTCCTCAAGATGCCCCGCGGCGAAGCGTCGGTCGAGAAACCCATGGAGGTACTCGTCCCGGAAATAATCAACCCCGACCCCCCGGGGGCGCGCCGCGCGCCGAAGACGCCGACGACGACGCCCCGGGCATCGACGTCGACCGCCGCCGGTGATCCGATGACGTCGAACCCTCGATACCCGATGCCGGACGCGCCCCGCGCGAGGTTCCGACACTGCGCGTTCGACGCGCGGCTTCCCCCGGGCTCGAGGCTGAGCCGCGACGCGTTCGGCGACGACGGCGTCGGGTGGGGCGCCTGTTCGCCCTCTCCCGGGGAGGACGACGGTGAGGAGGATGGCGAACGTTCGGTTCGAATCGGTTCGAAGGGTTCGACGTCGGGTTCGAATCGGTGCGCGCGCGGCGCCACCGTGCTCGTGTACGGCGGGTACGACGGCGCGCGGGAGGTGTTCGGGGGGAGGGAGATTTTACTCCTCCGCGTCTCCGCCGACGGGACGCGCGCGAGGTGGGGCGCGTGCGCCGCGGAGCCGGAGCCGGAGGACCGCGCCGTGGTCGGAGGTTCGAACCCGAATCACGAGCCTCGCGAGCCTCACCCGAACGAGCCGCCGAAAGTGTACCACCACGTGATGGTGCGGCTGCGACGTTCGCCGACGGCTGTGCTCATCGGCGGGCAGACCGAATCCCACGCGAACGACCTGAGGGTATGCCTGCCGCGGTACTTCCGCCTCGACCTCCGCCGCGGGACGTTCAGGGCGGTCAACAGCGCGTTGGCGCGCCAACGGTCCGTCTGGCTGCACGTCGCGATTCTGCGCGGGGAGGGCGCTCGGCTAGACGAGGACGAGGCGGAGCGCGTCCCGTTCGGCGCCGCGCCGAAGGGGGTCGGGGGACCCGGACCTCCCCCGCGCGCGACGCGGAAGACCGTCGAGGAGGTGTTGGTGTTCGCGGGCCTCTCGACGCTCGGGATGGGACTCGGCGACCAGCCCCAGAACACGCGCCCGCTCGTGTTGCGCGTGGACGGCGCCGAGGAGACCGACGGGCAAGAGAGCGACGCCCCCGTCGACGAGCGAGCGCGCCACTACGCCTCGCGCGGGGGTTGGCGGCTGGCGCACGCGCGTCCCGACGGCGAGCTCTGGGGGGAGGACTGGAACAATTTCCGTCGGCAGGCGGTCCCTCGCGACGGCGCCAGGGAGGCGCTCGTGCTCCCCCCCGAGCGCCACCGCGCGGCGTTTTCCGTCGTCGGCGACGGCGGGCGGTTCGTCGTCGCGAACGGCGGGTGTTCGGTCCGCGGCGGAGGCTGGTTGAGCGACACGTGGGTCCTCGACACGCACGCCCTGCGTTGGGCTCGCGCCGACGTCGTCAACGGCGAGGCGATGAAGACGCGTCGCATCGCGGGGCACACGCTCGAGGGGATGGTGGCGTTCGCCGGATGCCGGTCGCTACGGGCGGGCATCGTCCCGATCGCGCGCGTGCAGTTCCTCGCGCTGGGCCCGCCGCCGGGCGCGCGCGTGCGCGTAGAGCAGGCGCGGCGCGCGATGCGCGAGGCGCGGCGGTGCAGGGACGCGCTGGCGATGTACACGCGGTGCGAGACGCATCCTTCCGGTCTGACGTTGATCTCGCGCCACGCGACGAGGGGGTGGTGCGCGGCGCCGGTCGAGTCGATGGCGTTCGAGACGAGCGGCGTCGCCGACGTGCTCGAGCCGCTCTTCGAGCGGTACGCGGGAGGGTACGCGGACCCGGGCGCGGGCGTGTACCGGGGCGTGTCCGGGGCCGCGAGGCACCTCGTCTTCGATAACCCGGCGCTCGACGGAGGGTCGTGGGATTCGGCGGAGGAGGAGGAGGACGGTTTCCCGAACGTCCCGGGTTTCTTCGGGGTCGACGAGGAGGAGGAGGACGACGACTCCGAGGACGACTTTTCCGAGGAGTTCGACACCGACGACTTCTGGGAGGACTCCCGGGAGGAGGAGGACTCCGAGGAGGAGGAGGACGACTCCGGGGACAAGGAGGACGACTCCGACTAGGACGCCCAGTCGGACCGACCGCGTACCTTCGTCGCGTAACACACGAAGGTACGTACGAGTAGACTAGCATCAACATCCCTCAGCGCGCGATGTGATACTATAGACTAGCTACCTAGCTAGAGCACGGACTCGCCTTCGGTCACCGGATGACGACCCCCACGGGACAGTGATCGGACCCCCCCACGTCCCCCCGAATGTACCCCTCGTGCACGCGCCCCCTGAGCTCGCTCGACACCAGGACGTAATCGATCCTCCACCCCCGGTTCTTCGCCCTCGCCCCGCCCCGGTAGCTCCACCACGTGTACTGCCTCCGCCCGGGCCACGCCTCCCGGAACGTGTCTGCGAGCCCCCACCCGTCGTCGCGGGCGTGCGTGACGTCCTCCCCGCCGTCGTCCTTCCCGCCGCCGCCGCCGCCGACGAAGAGCCCCTCGAACGACTCGCGCTCCTCCGGCGTGTATCCCGCGCACTTGGCGTTCTCAGCGTGCCGACCCCACAGGTCCAGCTCGCCGCGCGCGACGTTGAGGTCGCCGCAGAACACCACCGGCTTCCCGCGGCGCTCGAGCGATCGAAGGTACGCCGCCGCCGCGGGGTCCCACGCGCTAATTCGCGGCGCCAACCGGCCGAGCGTCGAGCCGGAGTTGGGGACGTACGCGCCGACGACGAAAAACGCGTCCAGCTCGGCGGTGATGACCCGCCCCTCGTTCTCGAACCCGGGGACCTCGAAGGGGTCCGAGGTGAACACGCTTCGAACCGGACTCGAACCGCTCGTTTCGTCGGAACCGTCGTCGGGCGGGTTCGACGAGGAATCGTCCGTCTCGGAGTCGCGAGGCGTCGCGGGCCACCTCTTTGTTCGCCGCGCGCGAACAACTCTGTCCCTGCAGAACACCGCGACGCCGCTGTACCCGAGCCTGGCGGTGGCGCAGTTCCACCGCCTGTGCGGAAACTCGGGCAGGACCCTGGCGTCCATCTCCGGGACCATCTTCTCCTGAAGCTTCGTCTCGTTCAGGACGACGACGTCGGCGTCCTCCTCGCGCGCGACGCGGTCGAGGACGTCGGGGTCCTTGTCGAGCAGCGCGCGGAGGCCGTTGACGTTCCAAGACAGCACGCGAAGCGAGGGAGGGTCCCCCGGGGGGAACGGGCGGCGAGGTGGCGGGGGGGGGTCGGTCACCACCCAGCGCATCCGCGCGGGGTGGGGGTGAGGCTTCTTCCGCCGCCGGGTGTTGACGGAAGACGAGGACGAGGACGCCGCCGGGGACGAGGGCGCCGCCGGGGACGAGGGCGCCGCGCGCGCGCCGCGCGGGGATGGCGATCCGCCGGCGGGGTCGGTCGGCGTCCTCTCCCCCGGGGTCCCCGGGGTCGCCGCGCCGCCGGTCGCGAGGACGCGCGCGACGAGGTCGGCCTTGCGCCCGCCCACGCGCTCGCCCCGGGACCGGAGGAGGGATTTCAGCTGCGCGACGGTGAGCGCCGCGGCGTCGTCGTCGTCGCGACGGGCGGGGGATGACGGGGACGGGGACGACGACGACGGCGGACCGGGCCGCGACGGCGGACCGCGCGGGTCGTCGGGGTCGTTCGAGGCGCATCGCGCGCGAATCGACGCGCCGGCGGTTCGCGACGGGGTTCGAGCGCGCGTCCGCGCGGCGTTGCGGTGGGCCCCGGCGGTCCCGAGCGCGCGCCCCGCGAGGCGCGCGAGGGCGAGCATCGCGCCGTCGGCGGCGACGAGATCCCGGGGGGCGGGGCCTCCGAGGGGCGTCCGCGGGCAAAAGTTTGCAGCAGCGCCGCTCCCCCCCGAGCGCCTCGCCGGTCCGGCACGCGACGCCGACGTCGCGGGACGCAAGCGCCGGGCGACGCCCAGTGGGCGCCGCGCGGTGTTCGCTCGCGCGTTTTCGATCCCCGCTCTGGAGCCAGGGGGCCCTCGTTTCCGGGCGCTGGCTGGGGTCGGCGTCGCCCCTCGACCGACGAGTCGACCGCTCGGTGGTGGTTGAAAGGCGAAGGTCGGCCCTCATCCGTCGGGGGCTTTGAGTTTTTGTTTTTCATCGGGCGAGGTGGAAAGCCCCCTTCTAAAATCCACCCCGCGCTGTGGTTCAGCCTGTCGGTCAGGCGGGATTCGACACTCCCAGGGTTTAGGGTCTCAGGCGCAGTCGCCCGCGTCCTTTCGGTGGAGCTCTGCGGGTCGAATCGATCGCGTCTCGCGCACCAGGCAGGCTGCGTATCGGTCGGGCCGGGGTCGGCTGTTTAAATCCACCGCGAGTTTAACCCGAGCCGCGACGTATGGGTCGAACAAACGAGGCGCGCGCGCGAACGGACGACGGTTGGCACCTCGGGCACCCTGCCCGGACTTTGGCGTTCGAACGACACGGAGGCTCCGGCACAGATCTCGCGGCGCGCTCCGGGCGGGGACTCCCCGGTCCCGCCCCCCGCCCCCGCGTCGTTCGTTCCGCTCGCGATGCCCCCTCGCTCGTTCGCGGGGCCCGAGGCGACGACCGGGCCGGACGCGTGCCGGGTGTGGGAGATCAAGACGCAGGGGAAGCGCGCGGACGACGCGAGGGCGCGCGAGATGCTCGAGCGCACGGCGTGGCAGGTGCGTCCCATCATGCGCAAGCGCGGATGGCGCGTCGGGACGCTCCTGGAGATGCCGGACCGGGTCAAGGACCGGTACGGGGACAACACGAACGCGGGCGAGCGCGTCAGGCTCAAGCTCAGGAAGTCCGGCGGGGAGTGGTTCGAGTACGAGCACGTCGTGCTCGTGATGCTGCACGAGCTCGTGCACAACGACATCGCGCCGCACGACAAGCGCTTCTTCGCGCTCCTCGACGAGATCACGCGCGAGTGCGAGGACCTCATGGCCAAAGGCATCGGAGGCACGGGCGCGGGCTTCGACGCCCCGGGCACGAGGCTCGGCCACCGCGGCGGGTGGGGCGGCGTGGAGACGCGCGACGCGAAGACCGCCGCCGTGGACGCCGCGAGGAAGAGGGCCGAGGCGCACCGCGTCATGGGACCGCCGGGCGGGCGACGACTCGGAGGCGCGCAGCCCGCCGCCGCGCCGTCACCCGCCGCCGCCGCCGCCGAAGCCGCGGAAAGAAGAGCGCGCGCGGAGGCCTTCGCGAAAAAACACGGGCTCATGGACGACGTCGTCGTCCAGCTCTCCAGCTCGGACGACGAAGACGAAGGGACCCGCGGGACGGAGAACCCGGAGCCGCCTTCGAAGGAGCCGCCTTCTTCTTCGCCCGCGAGCGAAAAGCGCCCGCGCGGAATCCCGGGGCGCGACGCGACGTCCGCCGCCGCCCCGCGAGCGGACGTCCCCGCGCCCCTCCGCCCGCGGCTCGCGCTCGGCCGCGTGCCGTGTCGGTGCTGCCCCCCCGACCTCGCGAGGGGGTGCGCGGCCGCGGGACCCGCGGGGCGAGACGTCGAAGCTCTCGTCGATGAATCTGATGAACTGAAAAAGGAACGCACTCAACCGCGAGCCGCGGCGGCGCCGCGGCGTCGGTCGAGGAGGCTGTCGGCGGACGCGGCGGCGGCGCGATCGCGCGCCGCGCCCGTCGACGACGTTATCGTCATCGACGACGAGGAGGAAGAAGAAGAGAGCGGCGGCGGCGGCGGCGGCGGCGCGCGGGGAGTAGCGAACGGCGCGGAGGCGAGGGGAAAGCGACCGAGCGCGGGGACGACGTGGATGTGCGGCGCGTGCACGCTGAAGAACCCGGAATCGGCGTCGCACTGCGGGGCGTGCGAGCGGTGGCGATTCTCGCGGGGCGCGCCCGCGGCGTCAAGGCCCACGGGGTTCGGCATCGACGACTGATGATCCGCCGCGAGGGGGTGTGAGGGAGGGGGCGGTCGTAATCTTTATAGTCTACTTTTATAGGTGCTGTTCGTATCGCGCGGGTCGGCGTTCTTTTACGTACGAGTAAGGGCTGTTCGTGCTCGTGTCGATGACGACAATGTGATGGTACGCGCGCGCGGCGGAGCGGCTCGCTCGGCGGTTTGACGAATCCCCTCGGTCGTTTCGCGAGGCGCGTCGCGTTCGCGTCTCGTTCGCGAAGACGTCTCGCGAAGACGTCACGCGAAGACGTCACGCGTTTGCCCGCGCGTTAATCCGTGGCGTCGACGAAGGCCTCCTTGGGCCCCCCCTTCGTGCCCTCGAGGCGCTTCATGACTTTCTTGATGTCCATCCCGGTGAGGGACTCGACGGTGTCCGGGAGGGCGGACATGATGTTCCCGATGTCGGTGGTGAGCCTGGACGGCCCCGATCCGTCCCCGGAGACGAAGATCATCTTGCCCGCGTTTTTGAGCGGCGCGGCCACCTCCTTCGCCACCCCCGGGAGTTCGCGCATGACGATCTCGGTGATCCTCTCCTGCGCGTACTGCGGGTAGGCGGTGACCTTCTCCCTGATGACCTTCGCCTCCGCCTCTCCCTTGGCCGCGACCGCCCCGGCCTCGGCCTCGCCGATCTGTTTGATCTCGAACGCCATCGCCTCGGCGGCGACCCTCTTGGACTCCGCCTCGTTTCGCTGCTCGAGCAGGCGCGCGCCGGACTCGCCCTCCGCCTCCGCCTTCTTGCGCTCCACATCCCTCTCCGTGACCTGGAGCATGACCGTCGCCTCCTCGACCTTCTGGAGCGTCTGCTGCTTGATCACCTTCTGGTTCTGGATCGCCGTCTCGATGCGAATCGCCGCCTCCGCCTTGGCGGTGGCTTCGTTCACCTCCTTCTGGTACTCCTGGCGTTTCAGGTCGAGATCGCGCCTGGACTCCGCCTCGCTCTGCGCGAGCTCGTTCGCCCTCACCTGCGCCGCGCGCTTCGCCTCCGCCTCCGCGATCTCCGCCTCGGCGTGCGACTTGGCGACGGAGACGCGCGCCTGGGACTCGTTCCGCGCCATGCCCTCCTCCGCCTCCCTCTTCACCGCCGCCGTCTGGGTCGCGCCCAGGGCGGTGATGTACCCCTCGTCGTCGTCGATGTTCTTGACCGTGTAGGAGACGAGCTTGAAGCCCATGCGCTCGAGGTCGGGGTCCACGAGCTCCTTCACGCGCATGCTGAAGCTCGCGCGGTCCTTGTACAGCTCCTCCACGGTCAGCGTGCCGATCACCTGCCGCTGGTGGCCCTCCATCGTGCGGTGCACCGCGTTCTGGATCTCGTGCCGCGAGTACCCGAGGAAGTGCTGCGCCGCCACCTCGACGCGCTTCAGGTCGATCGCGCCGTCGTCGTCCTTCGAGGCCATGAGCTTGATCTGCGCGGTGCTCGAGAGCGAGATCCGGACGCCCTTCGCCGTCTCCGCGCTCGTGGAGTCCACCTGCAGCGTCATGAGCTCGAGGCCGAGGCGATCGCACTTCTGAATCATCCAAAACTGAAAGCCACAACCGCCGATCACGATGCGCGTGCCGCCGCACCCGGAGATGATCGCCGCCTCGTTCGGCGAGGAGGTGATGATGTTGCCCATGACGCGAGGAGGGAAGTGCGAACGAGCGAGCGAACGGCGTGCGCTCGGGTCTGAAGCGCGAAGACCCGAGAGAACGTCAGACGACGACCTGCAGACTCAGAAAAAAAATCAACAACGAATCTGATGTTCTAGACGACACGTAGACGACAATTCAAAAAATGGACAAGTGGCAACTCTGCCGCCGCGTTCGGCGTGGCGGTCTCCGCGTGCGTCGTCGCGTCAACACTCCCGCTCACGCCCCCGAGAAGAGCCCCGCGAGCCATCCCCGTTTCTTCGCGCTCCGCCTCGCCGCGCTCACCGCCTCGTTCGCGAACGGCATCGCCCGGACGACGACGAGCGCGCTCGGCGCCCCGCCCGCGCCGTCCCCCGCGCCGTCGCACAGCGGCACCGCCCGCGTCGCCGCCGCGCCCCGCGCGCCCCCCACGTCCACCTCCGCGACGACGCCGCCGCCGCGCCACCTCCACGAAGACGAAGACGCGGAACGCGCCGACAGATTCATCTCCCCCGCTCCACGCGCCGCCAAGAGACTACCGGTCCCGGCGACGAAACACCGTCCGGGCGCCCCGGGCGCCGCGCACGCCGCGACGATCGCCCCGAGCGACGCCAGATCGACGCCGCCCTCGCGGGTTCCGTCCCCTCGGTCGTCCTTATTCGTTCCCGGCGGATCTTCGTTCCCGGTGGGGATCTTCCGGAACGACGCCCTCGGTCCCTCGACGAACGCGGGCCCCGCCTGGCCCGCGCGACCGACGCACGTCCACTCGAGCGCGTCCCCGCACGCGAGCGCGTCGACGCGGCCCGAGCGCTCGAGCTCGGACCCCGCCCCGAGCTCCGCGACGGGCTCGGCGCCCGCCCTCGGGTCGAACGCGAACGCCCGCCCGTCCTCCGACCCCGCGACGAAATACCGAGGACGGATTATTCCACTCTCGTCGTCGCCCGATCCGGCGGCGGCGAGCGCCGTCACGGGGGCGCTGGCGCGGCCGACGACGGTCCCGCCGCGCAGCGCGCCCACGTCGGCGGCGCGGACGGTCCAGTCCTCCGACCCGTACAGAATCGCCGACGGCGCCGAGCGGACCATGCGCGTGACGAAATCCTTGTGCCAGGGCGCGTGGCCGTCGTCCGCCGCGATGCGCGCGCGGGAGACGACGCGCAGACGTCCTTCTTCGGCGCCGTCGTCGTTGTCCGCGTCGTCCGCTTCTGCGTCAAGAAGACTCGGGTCGCTCAGCCTGACGACGTCGACGGCGTCGGATCGCCCGCCGAACGCCGCCCAGTCGCCGTCGCGGCCCATCGCGCCGCACGTCACCCAGTCGCGCGTGCGGAATTCCGCGCGAGACCCGGTCGCGCGGCTCAGGTCGGCGCCGCGCGGGCGCCAGAGGGAGACGACGGACGCGTTGGCGCGAGCGGACGCGAATGTCGGGCACCGCGCATCCTCCGACGCGACGACGAACGCGACGGGACGGTCGTCCGAGGAGGAGGAGGAGGAGGAAGAGGAGGAGGGGCGCGCGGAGCCGAGTCCGGCCGAGTCCTCCCAGCGCGTCTCGCGCGCGCCGTTCCTCGCTAGGTCGAAGGCGCGGAGGCCGCCGCGGGTGCCGCCGACGAGGACGGCGACGTCCAGAGGGGACGACGCGGCGTCCCTGAGGGACAGAGCGTCCAGGGAGGGCGCGGAGGGGGCGTGATGACGATGGTCTCGCCCGGCGATTGATTCGCGCGCGCGACGCTTCGCGGCGGTCGCGTCGTCCTCCTCCTCCTCCTCCTCCTGCTCCTCCTCCGGCGCGGGGGGCGCGGACGGCGCCGCGGCGTCGTCGGACGTCGGGCCCGGGGCGGAGAGCCAGGACTCGGGGTCGGGCCTGAGGTCCGGGTGACGCTCGAGGAACGCCTCGGCCTGCTTGCGGAGGGCGTGGTTGTCCACGAGCGCGAGGCCGTGGGGCGGGAGGGGCTCGCCCGTGAGCGGGGACGTGGCGCTCCGCGCCAGCCACCTCTCCGCGGCCGCGCGCTCGTACGTGTGCCCGTCGCCGACGAGGAGGGCGGGGCGGAGGAAAATCTCGCCCGTGATCGGGCACGTGAGCTCGGCCTCCATCGCGGAGACCGCGCGCGGGAGGAAGTGACGCGCGGGGGCGCGAGATCGGGCGACCCGGACGACGACGCGTTCGAGCTCGAAAGATTGAAGAAAACAGGACATTGTTGTCTGTCCTGTTCGACACATGGCATTTTTCGTCAGTCGTCACCACGAGTCGGTCCGCTCGCGAACCGCGGCGATGAGCGAAATCGCCGCGACGTCGGTGGCGAAGGTGCGGTTCCCGAGCGCCACCTCTCGGAACCCCATCGCGACCATCGTCTCGCGCTCGTGCGCGGACCACCCGCCCTCGGGCCCGACCGCGACGACGACGCGCCGCGGGCCGTACCCCCCCCCGTCCCGCCCGCACCCGCGGAGCGCCTCGCGCATGCTCGTGCGAGCCCCGGGCTGCGCCAGGAGCATCACGACCGACGACGAATCCTCCGCGTCCGCCGCATCCTCCGCCGCCCGGAATCCCCGTCCTCCCGAACGGACGCCCTCTCCTTCGGGTCCGTCCGACCCCCACGCGCCGCCCGCGAGCCACTCCACGCTCTCCGCGCGAGGTTCCGACCCGGTGATCCCCCCCAGGGCGTCGAACGCGGCGGGGAACCTCCTCGCGACGACCGCGACGGGCGACCGCGTGTCGCCGCTCTGCTCCAGACCGCGCACGATCTCCGCCTCCACCTTAGCCCGGTCCAGCGCCCCCGCGTCGAAGTAATACCGCTCGACGCGCGCCGCGTTCGTGAGCACGATCCGCCCCACGCCCATGCTCACGAGGGGCGCCCAGAGCCGCGCCATGACCTTCGGCCGGGGCATGGCGAGCAGGAGGTCCACGCGCGCGGGAAGATGGGGCGGCGGCGGCGGCGGCGGCGAAAAAGAGGGGAGCTCGTCTTCGGCGCCGCCGCGATCGGCGCCGCCCGCCGCGGGGCGGAGGCGCCTGCGCGTCGTGTCTTCATCGCCGAGCTCCTCCCCGGGGCGCCAGACGAGCGCGAGCGGGTCGTCCGGGGCGGAGTCGCTCGGGCACGTCTCGACGCGCGCGGTCGCGGGGGCGCCGTCGACGACGCCGACGCGGAGCGAGTCTCCCGGTTTCACGCGGAGGACGTCGCGCGCGTGCGCCGCGCGGGGATCCGTCGGGGGAAGGGTGACGGAGACGCCGCCGTCGGACGATACCGTCACCTCCTGCGATGAACGGAACGATGAACGGTGGGGGAGGAGGGCGAGGCGGCGGCGGCGGGGGGCGGGGTCGGACGAGGAGGCGCGGGGGTGAGCGAGCGGTGAGAGGGGCGAACGGAGGAGAGACGCGCGAGAGAAGGGCGCGCGTCGGGTCGGATCGTTCGTCGCGGGCGCGCGCGCACCCGGTCGCGAAACAGGATGCGGTTGCGGCACTCCACGCGCGGGGCGGCGCGCGAGAACGCGCGGTGACTCGCGCGGCGTCCGGGCGCGCGCGGCGCCGCGGCGCGGGCGGGGGAACGGGCGGAGGCGCGCATGACGACTGGCGGTGATGCGCCTGGTGACGAGCGAAATCATTTCAAGCGCGGAGGAGGAAAACCGCGTGCGACCTCTCAACAACGAAACGTGATGCTCGTCGCAGCTGTCGGCACGCGCGTTTGAAAAGCCCGCCGCGTCGTTTGTGGCATTCAAACACTCCGCGCCCGCGCGCCCCTCGGTCGCGCCGCGCGACCCCGGCGGTGGGTCTTCTCGCTCGCGCCTCGCTCCTCCAGCGGCGGTCGTCGTTCGGGATGTACGCGCACATCCTGTCCTCCGCGGGCGTCGACCCGTCCTCCTCGTCGGCGTCTCGCGAGGACGACGTTCCGCTCGACGGCCTCGTCGGCACGCCCGAGCAAACGCGCGTCCCCGCCGATCGTCGCCGCGCGAGCGCGATCGGGGGCACGCCCCCTCCCGGCGCCTCGGCGGACGCCGCGGCGTCCCCCCCCGGCGCGGTCGGGTTCGCGCGCGTGGACAACCTGCACGAGGTGATGCCCCTGATGAACCGGAGCCTCGCCGAGCTCGGCTACCCTGCCCCCCTGGAGCTCCTCCTCCCGAACGCGGACGACCTCGCGCGGACGTGCAACGCCATCTTCTTGATGCTCCGCGACCGCGAGGCCGAGGTCGCCGAGCGCGCGCGGTGGGAGGCGGAGCGCCGCGCGCACGCCGCGGAGCTCCAGGCGCTCGAGTCCAAGCTCCGCCGCGCGGAGGCGCGAACCGGCGAGAACGACCGGCGCCTCGCCGCGAGGCTCCGCGACGCGGAGGCGAACCTGGAACGCGCCGAGACGATCGTCGAGCGCGCGCGCGAGGAGCGCGACACGCGCGAGCGCGAGACGCGCGACCTCGCGAACGCGCTCAAGCGCCTCGAGCGCGAACAGCGCAAGCGCGACCTCGAGCACGAGCGCCTCAAGGCGCGCCTCGCCGAGCGGTTCGCGGCGGGTTCGAAACCCGGCGATCGGTCCCGCGGCGGATCCGACGCCGCCCGGATCCGCATCCTCGACCCCTCGGGGGGCGGGGGGCCTCGGCCCTTGCGCCGGGCGCATCATCATCTTCCCGACGAGTCGCGCCGGTCCGTCTCTTCCCCCCCCGGCGGGTTCGTCGGCAGAGCCGCCCTCCTGGACGACGCCGCGCGCGCGGTCGCGGACCCCGGGCCCTCCCCCGCCATCTCCATGGAGCTCCACCGGAGCATGATGGCGGCGTACGAGGCGAAGCTCCGCGCGACGACGCGAGAGAGAGACCGCCTCGACGCGCTCGTCGCCGACGCCGGCTTGGCGGCGGCGGAGACGCCCGTCCTCGGGTTCGCCGACGGCGACGGCGATCCGACGAAGGGGTCGAAGGCCGAAGAAGGCAAGAAAGGGTCGGAGGACCCCGCCGCCGCCTCGACGAGCCCGGGTCGCGTCTTCGCCTTGGCCTCCTTCGCGAGGGCGGAGGCGACGACGGTCGAGCGGGAGGCGGACGCCGAGGTGGCGCGGGCGTCGAGCTCGAGCGCGGCGGAGGCGTTCGAGTTCGCCTTCGCCCCGGAGTCTCGGTCCTCGGAAGGCCACCACCCGCGGCCGAGGACGCCCACGCCGCTCTCCTCGCCGTCGAAGTGCCGAACGGCGCGCGCGGACGCGGACTCGGACGCTTCCGACGGAGAGAGAATCGAACCCGGTTCTTCCCCCCCGCGAGCGTCCGACCCTTCGTCGGAGAGGGACGACTTCGGCTCCGTATCCGACGACCTTCAGGGCCCTCACCCTTCGCGGGGCGACGCGCCTCTCGCGCGCGATCCCCCGGCGTCGCCGACGGAGATCGCCGTGCGGTGGCACGAGCGCGAGCACGCGCGCCTCCTCGAGGTTCTCGAGAGGGAGAAGGCTCTCGCGACGACGACGGCGAAGTCGTCGCCGGGGCGTCCTCCCGGGTCGAGCCGCGAACCCGTCGGGGCGTCGTCGGAGGACGAGGACGACGCGTTCGTGGAGGTGGACCCGGGGAGCGACGACGAAGAGCCGAGAAGCGACGACGAAGTTCTTCGACGCGAGGGCGGCGCCGTTCGACGCTTCGGCCGAAGCGGAGCCGAAGCCGAAGCCGAAGCCGAAGCGCGCAGACTTCGGTGGGGCGATTTCGATCCCGATCCCGATCCCTATCCCGCGCGCGCCGCCGACGAGGGACGAGGGACGAGGGACGAGAGACTCGCGTCCCCCGCGGCGACGCGCCGGGCCAAGTTCTTAGCCGACGAGGAGGCGCGGCGGCGGCGGATCGACGCGGAGGAGGAGGCGCGGGGGGGGAGCGGGGACGGGGAAAGGGACGCGCGCGGGGGGGGGGGGAACCGGGTTCGACGCTCTCGAGTCGCGCGGCGCCGTCGTCCCCGGCGTCGCCCCTCGACGCGCTCCTGGCGAGGCATCTTCGGCTCGGCCGCGACCGAGCGGAGCTCGCGCGAGGGCCGCCGCGGGGGAAGGGGGACTGGTTGGAGAGGCGGAGGCGGCGGCGGGAGAACGAAGGCGCGAGCGAGCGAGCGAGGGAGGGTGAGCGCTAGCCGGGGGGAAGGAGGGCGGGCCGGAGGAGGTCGCGCCGAAGGCGAGCGGTATTTCACGTCCGCCTTCGTATAAGTAAAACGTTCGCGGACTCCTTTCGCCGCTCGCGTTTCCCCGGTCTAGTACGGCTGGATGTTGAGGAGCTCGACGTCGATCAGCACGGCGTCGTCCCGCGGCGGCTGGCCGAAGACCCTCCGCTTGAAGCAGAGCTCCGCCGGGACGATGAACCTCCGCCGCTCCCCCACGCGCATCCCCGAGACGCCGCCGGGCTCGTCCTGCACCTCGTCCTTCACCCCCGCCTGGAAGTTGTACGGTCGCCGCGCCGCGCTCGTGGACGCGAACGCGCGCCCGTCGCTCGCGGTGTAGGCGGTGAACCTGACCTCCACGAACGGGTTCGGGACGTAGTGGTCCACGGTGTCGAGGATGCCTCGCTCGACGTTGCCCTCGCCGACGCGATCGACGCGAAACGCCACGCCGGACGCGAGCGCCTCCCACCCCGAACCGGGATCCGAAAGCAGGGCGTCGAGGTCCGGCGGGGGGACGACGTCCAGGCTCGCGTCGCCCCTCTCCACGAGGTACGCGGAAAGGTCCACGGCGAGCGCGGAGGGGGGGCGGCACGCCGCCGGGGCGGCGAGGGCGAGCGCGAGGGATCCGCCGAGCGCGACCGCGCGTCGTCGCGAGAGACGAGGCGCGTCCGGATCCGCGTCGTCGTCACCCGGGGCGGGTGGAGCAGGGGACCCCGAGCGGACCGCGCGGGGGGGGTCGCGCGCGCGGGTCCGGAGGACGCGCGCGCCGCGTCGCGCGCGCGAGGCGACGGGCGAGAGCCGCGCGAGGGCCTGCGCCATGGAGGGTGCGACCGCGGGTGTGACGGAGGTGATGACGCGGACGGAACTGAGTGCTGCCGCGCACGTCGTCATCCGTCATCGCCGCGCGCCCGCGCCGGCGCGAGTATCAAATCGTTATACTTCGGTCGGCTCGTCCCAGTGTCGCTCGTTCGCGCTCGCGCGCGCTTCCGCGTCCCGCGCCATGCCTCGCTCGCGCGGGTGCGATTGCGCCGGGAGCGCGCGCGCGTGGGAGGTCGCCGGCGGGTATCGTTCCAAGGCGTCCCACGTTCGCCGCGCGCGCGATTGCGACGCCGACGGGCTCGCGTTCCTCGGGAACACCGCGCAGCTCTGCCACGCCTTCTACCACGTCCCCGCCACCCCCGAGCTCGCGTCGCACCCGCGCGAGCTCTGCCTGCAGCGCGTCTCCGACCCGTCCGGGCGCAAGTGCGAGACCAAGGGCGTGGTCGTCGTCGCCGCGCTCAGAGCCCCCCGCGGAGGCGCCCCGACCTACCTCGCGAGATACTCCAACTGCCCGATGGCGGAGCACGCGGAGGAGTTCCTCCTCGCCGACGAAGAGCTCATCGCCGCCGTCGACGCCCTCGCGCCCCTTCCGAGGGTCGAACCCACCTCGAACCCGCCGCCGCCGCCCCACGGCTCCGCCGGCGTCCTCACCCTGTACCAGCGCCTGCAGCCGTGCCATCGCAGCGCGGACAACCGCGGCGCCCTGTGGAGCTGCTCCGAGGAGATGTTGGAACGCCTGTGGCGCCGCGAGCTCCGCCCGAGGGGCGTCGCCCTGGACGTCGCCGTCGCGTACACGTACAGGGCGCACTGGCGCGTGAGCGAGATGCGCGACGCGCGGGAGAGGGAGAGGTACGGACCCGCCGTGGAGGCGGCGAGGGAGGGGCTGAGGGTATTCGCGCGAGCCGCGAGAGACGCGACGCGGGACGACGAACCGATCGTTTGCGGCGGCGCCGAAGAAGGAGGAACGACGGCGCGCGGGGACGAGCGATTCGGCCTCAGGCTCAGGGCGCTCCGACGCGAGGACTGGCGGTTCCTCGTCTCGCTGTGCGCCGCCGAGACGCGCGCCGCGTTCGAGGCGAACGCCGCGCCGTTCGATCGCGAGACGGCCGCGCATAGGGCCGCGACGGACGCGTTCGCGGAGTCGCAGATTCGCGCACACGAAAAGGAAAAGGAAAAGGAAAAGGGCGACCCTCACGGCGGAGGCGGGGGCGGAGAGGAACGACGCGGGAGCGGGACCGCGGACGCGACCGGTGGAGGGGCGGAGCCGCGGGCGACGGAGCCGCGGACGTTCGCGGAGAAGATGCGGATGAAGAGGATGGCGGCGAACGAGGAGCGGGGGTGACGCGCGGGCGAGGCGCGGGAGACGCTGAACGTGATGAACCCTCCTACAGTATGAATCGTCGCGCTTTTCCGCGCGAACGGTCGAGCGCGGATGAGAAAAAGCGATACGATATCTTTCATTTTTTGAACCCCTCGCGCGATCGAACGCGCACTCGGACGATGCGCGCGCTCGCGTCCGCGTCGCCGACGCTCCCGCGGGTGGTTCGCGCCCGCGCTCCGTCGCGCGCGCCGCGGGGATGCCGTGATCTCCCGGGCGCGTTCCGCGAGGCTCGTGTTTTCGCGACGGCGGGTCCTCGATCCTCGTCCTCCTCTTCGTCATCGAGCCGCTCGTCGAGCGATCGTGTCCTCGACCTCCAGCGCGAGGCTCTGGAGTCCGCGACGAAGCTCAAGCTCGCGGCGCTGAGGGCTCAGAAGGAGGAGGAGCGCCTGATCCAGGCTCGCGCGCGGGAGCTGGAGAAGGAGCTGGCGATCCGCGCGGAGGGTCGGCGCGCCGCGGAGACGCGGGGCGGTCGCCGGCCCACGCAGCGCGTCTGCCTCCCGATCGCCCTGGCGGGCGCGCAGTGCGCCGCGCTCGCGCTCGCCTCCTTCGTCGCCACCTCGCGCCTCGCGAACGATCTCGCGAACGACCTCGTCGCCCGCGACAACAGCGTCCTGCTCGTGAACCTCGTCGCCGGCGGCGGCGTCGCGCTCACCGCGCTTCTCGTCTTCTCCGCGGGCGTGCTCTTCGCGGTGGCGTGGAACGAGGGCTGGGGCGTCGTGAAGAACACCCCCGTGACCTTCTACCGATGCGACGGCATGGGACACGACTGCTGCAAGAACGGACCGCACGGACTCGGCGCGCACCCGAGGTTCGCCTACCTCTCGGACGGCCGCGGGTTCGAGACGAGGCAGAAGGACAGCATGCGAAGACACCTGCTGCGATCGCGGCGGTGTCGAGAACTCAAGCCCGTCGTAGTCTACCCGAAGGAGGAGGGATGGAAGCTCTTCTGATGAGACGCCAGTTACAAGAACAAGCGGAGACGGGGGGGTGGGGACCTATACCAACAGTAGTCTAGTCGGGGGGATTGAGAGCGCGCGAAGCGGCGTCGAGTCGCTCGGGCGTTTTGTTGTTGTACCCATACGAGAAAGAAAGACCGTTCGAAGGACCGCTCGACTTTTAGCGCACTCCTCCAGAGCTCGCGGCGGAAAAAGTACGACTCTTTTTGTCATCGCCTCGCCCCCACGTCTCGTCGCGGCGTCTCTACTCGTCGCCCATCTTCTCGACGAACCACGTCTCCCCGGCTTCTTCCCCCATGCCCGCCGCCCCGACGGTCCCGCCCCCCTCCTCCTCGACCACCCGCCTCGGGTACCGCGTCACGAGCCTGAACCGCTCCCCCTCCTTCGCCCCCGCGCTCTGCGCCCTGACGAAGCTGAACGCCGCCGCGACGGGATCCGTGGGGAAAAATCGCCGCTCCGCCCGCCCCCCGCCGGGGAGCGCGAAGCGACACGGCCGCGTCGCGGCGGAATCGTCGACGCCCGGCTCCGGCGGAAGCGACCGCAGGTGCGCCGCGCGGAACCGCGCCGATCGCGCCTCCGCAGCCTCGATCGCCTCGCGCGCCTCGATCGCCCTCGCCTCCGCCTCCGCTCGCGCCGCCTCGTCCGCGCGCGTCGCGTCGGCGGCGGCGTCGGCGCTTCGCGCGGCGGCCTCCAGCCTCCTCCGTTCCGCCTCCGCGAGCGCTCGCGTCGCCTCCTCGTAATCGACGCTCGGCGCGATGTCCACCTCCACGTCCGTCTCCATCAGCGACACCGCGCCCAGGGCGTCGTCCGGCTGGACCTCCACCACGCGGAGCGAGTACGTCTTCGGTTTCGAAACCCCCGGTTCCGAACCCTCCTTCCCCTCCTCCCTCCGCACGACGATCTCGTCCCCGACGGTGAGCGTGCACCGCCGCGTCATGGCGCGCTCGAGCAGCCCGCGCAGATCCACGCTCGCCTCCGCCGCGAGCTCGCCCTGGAAATCCTGCGACCTGGGCTGAAGCTTCGCGTACGTCCCCTTGGGGAGCCGCCGGTAGGAAACGCGCACGTCCGCGGCGAGCGGGGCGACCCCGACCCCGGGGACGAAGGAGCGATGAGGAGGGGGGCCCGAAGCGTCAATCACGTCTGTGGCATTCTGACGATCATTCTCGCGATCGTTCGCCGCGAGGCTTCGGCTTCCGTCCTCCGGGGCGTCGCGTCGTCCCACGGCTCGGGCTTCGCCCTCCGGGGGGACGAGACCGAGCTGTCGGAGGACGGGGAGGGGGAGGCCGGCGTTGCCTTCCTCACCGTCGAAGCCGAGGACGCCCGCGTGCGTGCGCGCGCCGGCGGGCGTGCTCACCTCGAAGAAGACGTGCCCGCCGCGCGATGCGCTCCCGTCGGCGAGGGCGCCCGCGCGCTCCAGCGCGCGCCACGCGGAGGGGGGGAGGACGATCTTGTCGTCCGCGCGGGCGCGGATGCCCTTCAGGACGGCGGCGTCGCTGCGCACGCCCACGAGGGCGGCGTCCCACGCCACGCCCTCGTTGTTCGCGAGCACGCGCTCGCGCGCGACGCGCGCCTCCGCGTCGCGCTGGCGCTGCTCGAGCCGCTCGCGCTTCTCCGCGTCGTCGCGCTCGCGCCTCCGCGCCTCCGCGGTCGCTGCCGCGCGGCGCTCGAGCGCCTGCTTCCGCTGCAGCTCCGCCTTGCGCGCGTCCTGCTCTCGCTTCAGCTTCTCCGCGGCGCCGTTCAGGAACATCGCGCGCCGCGAGCGGGGACGCGCGCCGTGCAGATCTGAGGCGGGACGAGATCTGGAGACGCGCGTGTTTGCCGGAGGCGTCGGGTCGGCACGTGCTGTCGAGATTATTTATGAAGCCTCGCCGGCGCGGTGGGGGCGACCCGGACCGAGGGGCGAATCGTTTCGCGCGCCCCTCGCCCTCACTCAGGACCCCCGCGCGCTCGAGCGAACATGTCGTCGCGCCTTTACCGCACCCTGAGACGCCCCCTCGCCGCCCGCGCGGCGTCGGCGCTCGCCGGCGGGCCCCGCGGCTCGCCCGCGTGCGTTCCCTCGGCGACGACGCGTTCGATCGCGCACGCGCTGGTCTCGTCGACGGTGCGAATCGGCGCCGGATCGCCGTCCCTCGCGCCTCCCGCCGTCACCGCCTCGCTCATCGCACACCGCGCCGCGATCGCCACCGCGTCGTCCCCGACGCTCGCGGCGAAGCGCCCGACGGGCGGCTCCTCCTCGGGCACCTCTTCCGGCTCGCCGAACCCCGAGTCGGCGTCCTCCTCCTCCTCCGATCTCGCACGCGCGCGCCGCGGGGATCGGTACGACGAGATCACGGACAAGTGGATCCCGGAGAAGCCCGTGAGCGCGACGGAGGCGGGCGGGTACACGCTCGTCATCGCCGCGGGCCTCGCGGTCGCCCTCGGCGCGATCTGGTTCTCGCTCAAGGAGCTCATCCTGGAGCCCAAGGAGCAGGCGGTGTTCAACGCCGCGCTCAAGATGATCGAGACGGATCCGAGGATCGCCGTTCGCGTGGGCTCTCCCATGACCGGGTACGGCGGCGAGGGCCGGAGCCGATCCGCGAGGCGGCAGCTCGCGCACTCCACGCACGTAGACGGCCGCGGCGTGGAGCACGTGAGGGTGCAGGGCGCGGTGCGGGGGCCGAGTGGGAAGGGGAGGGTGCATGCGGACGCGTTCAAGGGCGAGGGAGGGGGGTGGGAATTTGCCTACCTCGTCGTCGACGTCGGAAGGGACAGGATCGTCGTCGCGCAGCCCAAGGCGGGGCCCGCAATCATGCGAGGTGTCGAGGGGTGAGCGAGGCGACAAGGCGCGCCGGGGGTTGCGGGGGGGGGAGGAGAGAGCCGGCGACGAGAGGAGGGGCGGAGTGTGCGCCGGAGGAAGACCAGAACCAGCCGAGCGCCCGCGCGTCGAGCCACACCGCAAGCGTGTATAAAAAGCTTGCTCGCTCGGATCGCTTGCTTGCTCGCACTCATCATCGAGATCGTCTGATGAGACTCGTCATCGCGACCCGTATAACTAACAACGACCCAGCGCGGCACAGGCGTCATGCGCGCCGCGGCCTCGCGCCTCGGCGCGCGGTGTCGCGGGTGTCGCCTGTTGCCTCTCGCGCGAGGCTGGCGCGCGCGCTCGGGCTCGAGCGCGCTCGGCGCGGACGGGGTGGGCGCGAACGCCGACGCGGCCCCCGTCGCGGACGCCGCCTCGGTGGACTTCTGGCGCGCGGCGACGCCGCCGGTGCCGGAATGGCGCGCGGCCGACCCCCCGGGCGCGCTCCAGTGGCTCCGCCGCCACCTGCGCGGGGACCGCGGCGGCCTGCTCGGCCCGGGCGTGCCCGACGCCCTCTTCCGCGCGCGCCGCGTCCGGGTCGCGACCCCGCGCGCGACGACGGACGACGCGCCCTCCGCGCCCGAAAGTAAGGTGCGGTTCCGCCGCGTCTCGCGGTCCCGACCCGTCCCCCCGGGGTCGTGGCTGTGCGTCCCGCGCGGCTTCGGACGCGCCGACCGATCGCACCCGGACCCCGCACCTTCGGAGGAACCCGCGCGCGCGTCCCGGGGACCCTCCGCGCGCGACCTCGCGGACGCGCGCGCGATGCTCCTCCACGCCGACGAACACGTCGTCGTTCTCAACAAGCCCCACGGGGTGCGCGCGAGCGCGGCGTCCCCGGGGGAATCGCAATCGCGATCGCGATCGAGATCGAAGGGGGTTCCGCGTCGCGACTCCAGAAGCGTCGAGGGGACGTACTTACCCGCGATCGCGAGCGTCCTGACGACGAACGCCGCGGAGCCCCCGCGGATGGTCCACCGCATCGACCGCGACGCGAGCGGGTGCCTCGTCGCGGCGCTGACGCGCGAAGCCGCGAATCGCCTCGCCGAAGCGTTTCGGCGAAAAGCGCGGAGCGCGCTCGCCGACGGGGAGGGCGCGAGCGGCGCCCCGGCGCCGATCGAGATCGAGCGCACGTACCTCGCGCTGGTCGAGCGCCGACCGTCGGCGTCGTCCGGGACGATCCGAGCGCACATCGACGGCCGCGACGCGGAGACGGCGTGGCGCGTCGTCTCCGTCGCCGGGGGCGACGATCCCGACGCGCCTACGCGCGCGAACGCGCGCGAGACGAACGAGGCGCGCCGTCCCGTGGATCCCGCGGAACCCGCGGAGGAGGAAGGCCTCTCTTTCGCCGCGCCGCGTCTCCTCGCGCCGCCTCCGTTTCGTTTCCAGTCACCCGGCGCCGCCGGCGACCCGGACCCGCGCTCGCGCCCGGCTCTGTTGGAGGTGACGCCGAGGACGGGGCGCACGCACCAGATCCGGAAGCACCTCGCGCGCGAGCTCGGGTGCGCCATCGTCGGCGACTACAAATACGGGTACAGGGATCCGCCGACCGAGACGACGGCGCCGACGACCGGCGCGCGCGGGGGGGAGGACGGGGACGGCCCTCTCGGGGACGACGCCGACCGCGCGGAGATCGTTTTTGAATCCTGGCGCCTCGCGGCGCGCGCGCTGGACGCGGCGCGGTGCGGGGACGACGACGCGCCTTCTTCGCGCGCGTTCGGGCGACGACTCCGCGACGCGACGCGAGGCTCCGCCGCGCACGACGCGCTCAGTCTGAGGGAGCGCCGGGCGCGGCGGGAGGAAGCGGCGGACAGGAGAGAGAAAAAAAACGGGGAGGTTTTTGCGGCGGGAAAAAAAAGAGAAGGAGGCGCGCGGCGCGGGGGGACGCCGCTCCATCTGCACGCGAGGGCGGTGGCGTTCGACCACCCGACGCGCGACGGGACGCGCGTCGTCGTCCGCGCGCCGCTCGCGCCGCACTTCGACGCCACGTGTCGACTCCTGGGCGTGCGCGTCCCCGAGGCGGAGGAGACGACGGAGAAGGAGACGGAGACTTTCCGTGAAAGGACGTAGTCTACGTAGACTACATAGATACTCGAGCGCTAGAGTAGAGTAGACCAGACCACAGACCGGCCCTCGTCATCGACCGACTCGGAGCCTCTCATCAGGGGAGAGAGGTAAGTACGTCGCTCGGGTGACGGCGTCGGGCCTCCGGGCGACGAGCGCGGCGAGCGCGGCGCGCTCCCACGCCAGGTCGTACAGGTCGTGGCGCTGCTTGTGCAACCCGTCGAAGTAGTGCCCCCCCGCGGCGTCCGCCGCGTTCCGAGGGTCGTCCTCGAACCCGTACAGAGCGATCCGCGCGGGGGGGATCCCGATCCGCGCGGGTGGACGCCGAGTCGCGCTCGCGCCGAGGGACCCGGCGCCGACCGAAGAGGAAGAGGTTTCAGCGTCGTCGTCGTCGCCCGCCTCCGGAGGAGCCTCCGCCTCCGCCTCCGCCGGCGGCGGCTCGTCTTGCCCCGCGAGGTCGAGCGCGAGGAGGAGGAAGAGGTACCCGCTCGTGACCCTCGCGGTCGCGCGCGACGCGCGGGTCGCGAGGACGTGCGCCCAGTGTCGCCCGTACGCCTCGGGCGACGCCGCGAGGACGAGCGGACCCTTCCGCCGCGTCCGCGCGAGCCACCACGCGTCCGCGTCGCGGAGAGAGGCGTCCGACGGTGGTTCGGAGGAGGCGGTTTTTTTTTTTTCGTTTTCGCGGCGGCGGTCGTTCCGCCGCCGCCGGTGGTACGCGATCGCGCGCAAATACGAGACGAAGTACGCGCGCCCGAGCGCCGGGTCGTTGGGCATGAGCCGGATCTCGACGCGCGGGCGCGCGCGGGAGCGGGAGCGGGAGCCCCCGGGTTCGTCGACGCAAACGTCCAGCCGAGTGCCGATCGTTTCCGACCGAGTTCCGATCGTTTCCGACCGAGTTCCGATCGTTTCCTCCTCCTCCTCCTCCTCCTCCTCCTCCTCCT
>MDSW01175096.1_pt1 | contig 30044 bp, 13 predicted proteins | sample 811171 | NCBI WGS metagenome assembly MDSW01 (sample SAMN05326641, study PRJNA326480) | marine metagenome | isolation source: seawater | place: Atlantic Ocean: North West | collected 2012 | reverse complement strand
GTTGATTTAATTAATGCTACTGATGGTGATTTGGAGATATTTGCAAATAATAATATTGTAGTTGGTTTTGGTTTAGGTATCAGCTTGCCTGCGTGCCCTGAAGGTGGATGTTCTTTTGCCTCGCTATTATTTTATGCTCAGATTGAAGGTGGAGAAATAAGTCTTTCAGATATTATTGTAGTACAGAATTCAGATTATGAGTTAGCAGTAGATGATCCGGAAGTAGCCAGTTTCCCAAGCCCTGCTTTTACATATGAGATAGAATTAAGTGAAGGTGCAAATTTAGTTAGCTTTCATTCACTACCACTTAATACTGCAGTTGATAATGTTTTATCAGATTTAGGAGATAATGCGCAATACATTATAGGAGAAGGATCAGGTTCATACTATCAATCAGGAATTTGGTATGGAAGTTTGCAGAATTTTTATAGGGATGAAGGTTACTGGTTAGCTGTAGAAGAAAACCAAATTCTATCTATTAATGAATCTTTTCCAACTAGTATTTATGGTGAATGGGATAGCGGAGCTATTTTAGATGGAAATAATTTAGTGTATGATTTGCATAGTGGAAATAATTTAATTTCTTATCCATTTGCCATGGGTCAGAATATCTCATCAGCTATTGATGAAAGTTATAATTCTAGTCTATATGCAATAGCAGGTAGTGGCCTTGCTGCTAGATTGATTAATGGAGCCTGGTATGGTTCTATGGTTGATGATGGAGGTTTTAAACCAAATAAAGCATATTGGATCATTGCATATGAAAATGTAGATTTCCAATTTAATCATCCTGGAAATAGTAATTCGGAATCTAGGCAGAATAGAGATGGAAATTTTGAAGTACCAGATTTATTTATTTTTGAGCAATCACCTTATCAGGCTTTTTACTGGGTAGAATATGCAGATATTAATGGTATACCTTTAGAAGAAGGTGAGGATTGGATTGGAGCATTTTATGGTGACCAATGTGTTGGTGCTAGAATTTGGAGTGGGGAAAATAGTAATGGTATTCCTACGGATGTTCCTGTAATGGGGCAAGACACGGATATACCCAGCCTCCAAAATTATATTATAGCAGGTGAATATCCAAGTTTTGTTATATATGATGCTTCCGAAAATATATACTATAATGCAAATGCATATGACAATCATATTTTTGAGGGTCAACTTTTAAAAATGTATACAATTGAAAATATAAAAGTAGAACAGGATTGTTGTGGGGAATTAGGTTATTTTGGTGATTTAAACTCTGGGAATTGTGAAGAAGATAATTGTGGTGAATGTGGAGACCCGAATGATCCTCCTAGTGGATGGCCCTGTGTTGATGATTGCTCTGGAATTCCTAATGGAGATGCTGTATATGATGATTGTGGTATCTGTTGCGGAGGTGAAACAGGAATTGCATGTAATAGTTCAATTGATGATTGCGGTGTATGTGATGGAGAGAATGAAGACGTGGACTGTAATGGAGATTGTTTTGGTTATGCTGTGATTGATGATTGCGGTGTATGTGGTGGGGGTAATACTGGAAAAGATTGTGCTGGTACCTGCCCAAATGATTCAGGTTATGGTGCTTTTGTAGATAGTTGTGGTATTTGTTCTCAAGGAAACACTGATCATCAAGCTGATAGTGATATTGATGAATGTGGAGTTTGTTTTGGTGAAAATGTAGATAAAGATTGTAATGGAGATTGTTTTGGTGATGCTTTTATAGATAGTTGTGGCATTTGCTCTCAAGGAAACACTGATCATCAAGCTGATAGTGATAAAGATTGTAATGGAGATTGTTTTGGTGATGCTTTTGTAGATAGTTGTGGCATTTGCTCTCAAGGAAGCACTGATCACCAAGCTGATAGTGATATTGATGAATGTGGAGTTTGTTTTGGCGAAAATTTAGACAAAGATTGTAATGGAGATTGCTTTGGTGAGGCTGAAATAAAGACGTTTTATTATGATAGTGATGGTGATGGATTAGGAAGTGATGAAAGTTCTTTATTTTGTGATGTAATAGTTCCTGATGGATGGGTAGAGAATCATGCAGATATTGATGATAATTGTTTTTCAAATTATCATGATTGTATGGATGAATGTGATGGCTCTGCACAATTTGGGCAATATTGGCGAGATCAAGATGGAGATGGTTTAGGATTTGGTTTACAAGGAGAGTTTTGTTCAGGAGATATCCCGGATGGTTGGGTTTCAAATGAAGATGATGTATATCCAAATTGTTTTTCTAATTTTGTTGATTGTTCAGGAGTATGTGATGGTGATGCAACTGTTGATATGTATTGGAATGATGATGATGGCGATGGCCTTGGAAATGGAATAGAGCAAGAATTTTGTATAGATAATGTTCCAAGTGGATGGGTGTTAAATAATGATGATATAGATGATAACTGTTATTCCAACTATCATGATTGTAATGATATCTGTAATGGAAGTGCACAAATTAGAACTTATTTTTATGATAATGATGGTGATGGTTTAGGTAATGGAATTACTGAAGATTTTTGTGATGCTTTAGTTACAGATGAATGGGTATTAAATAATGATGATATAGATGATAACTGTTTTTCAAATAATCATGATTGTTTAGGTATTTGTGATGGTAACACTGTTATTGATAGCTGTGGAGTATGCGATGGTGATAATAGTGTCTGCGCAGATGAATGTGGCATCCCTAATGGAGATAATAGTACATGTTTAGATGAGTGTGGTATCCCCAATGGAGATAATGGTTCTTGTTTAGATTGCTTGGGAGTCCCTAATGGTGATTCTATATTAGATAATTGTGGGGTTTGTGATAACAATCCAGAAAATGATTGTAACTATGACTGCTCAGGAGAGTGGGGCGGTGATGCTCAAATTAATACTTATTATGAAGATATAGATAGTGATGGATTGGGCGCAGGACAAGGTGTGGATATTTGTGAATCAGAAGATACAACTGGACTTGTTCTAAATAATGATGACCCTGATGATAGTTGTTATTCTAATTCATTTGATGAATGTGGTGTTTGTGATGGAGATAATAGCTCCTGTCTAGATTGTCTAGGAGTCCCTAATGGTGATTCCATAGTTGATAATTGTGGAGTTTGTGATAACAATCCAGAAAATGATTGTAACTATGATTGCGCTGGTGTTGAATATGGAAGTGCTTTTATTGATGATTGTGGTGTTTGTTCAGGTGGAAGTACTGATCATGTAGCCAATTCAGATATAGATTTATGCGGTGAATGTTTTGGAGAAGGTTTATCTCAACAAGGCTGTGGTTGTTTTAATGGATCTCCTCAAAACTATTGGTATGATTTTGATAATGATGGTATGGGTACATGCACTACCTTTAATGGGGAGTGCCTACCATGTGAAGAAGATGATAATTGTGAATTAATTTGTGCATTTGAACTTCCTGTAGATAATTGGGCAAATAATACTGATGACGAAGATGATAATTGTTTTTCAAATTATCATGATTGTACAGGAGTGTGTGATGGTGAAGCTATTATAAATATATATTGGAATGATGATGATGGCGATGGACTTGGGAATGGAATAGAACAAGAATTTTGTTCAGGTGAAGTACCAAGTGGCTGGGTGTTAAATACTGATGATGAAGATGATAATTGTTTTTCAAATTATCATGATTGTACAGGGTTGTGTGATGGCGGGGCTACTGTAGATACATATTGGAATGATTATGATGGCGATGGACTTGGGAATGGAATAGAACAAGAGTTTTGTTCTGATGATATACCTAGTGGCTGGGTTTCAAATAATGATGATCCTGATGATGATTGTTATTCGAATATTTTTGATTGTTCTGAAACATGTGATGGCGGGGCTACTGTAGATACATATTGGAATGATGATGATGGCGATGGACTTGGGAATGGAATAGAACAAGAATTTTGTTCTACAGATATACCTATTGGCTGGGTTTCAAATAATGATGATTTTGATGATAATTGTTATTCTAATTATCATGATTGTTCAGGTGTGTGTAATGGGTTTGAATTTATTAATACCTATTATCAAGATAGTGATGAAGATGGTTTAGGTGCTGGATTTGGTGGAATTGAATTTTGTTCTACAGATATACCTAGTGGTTGGGTATTAAATAGTGATGATGAAGATGATAATTGTTACTCAAATTATCATGATTGTGCTGGAATATGTGATGGTGGGGCTACTGTAGATACATATTGGAATGATGATGATGGAGATGGATTTGGAAATGGAATTGAGGGAGAGTTTTGTTCTTCAGATAATTTAGAGGGCTGGGCTTCAAATAATGATGATATTGATGATAATTGCTATTCTAATTACCTTGATTGCTCTGGAGTATGTGATGGTGGGGCTACTGTAGATACATATTGGAATGATGATGATGGAGATGGACTTGGAAATGGAATAGAACAAGAATTTTGTTCTTCAGATAATTTAGATGGCTGGGTTTCAAATAATGATGATTTTGATGATGATTGTTATTCTAATTATCATGATTGCTCTGGAGTATGTGATGGTGGGGCTACTGTAGATACATATTGGAATGATGATGATGGAGATGGGCTTGGAAATGGAATAGAGCAAGAATTTTGCTCTTCGGATAATTTAGATGGCTGGGTTTTAAATAGTGATGATATAGATGATGATTGTTATTCTAATATTTTTGATTGTTCGGGAGTTTGTGATGGCTCGGCGGTATTAACTGTTTTTTGTGAAGATGTCGATGGTGATGGTTTAGGAAATCCTGAAGAAAAAAATACGTATTGTTCTGATAATGCCCCAGGTGGCTGGGTCGCAGATTGCTCTGATATTGAACCTAATTGTTTTTCAAATTATATTGATGAATGTGGTATCTGTGATGGAAATAATTCAACTTGCTCAGGATGTACTGACCCTCAGGCATGGAACTATGATTGTTTGACTCCAGCTAATTATGAAGACTCTAGACCTAATTGTAATGATGATGTAATAGTGGATGATGGAAGTTGTATTTACACACCTAATGAATTCATTTTTAATGTTTCTCAATCACAGGGTTTTTATATATTAGAAAATGTAGAAATTCAGTTAGATCAAATTGAAGATATTCAACTTCTTGAAGATTGGGTAGCTGTTTTTATTGATGAGGTTTGTGTAGGTTCATATCCTTGGCTAGGTTCTTTAACGACTATTCCAGCGATGGGATATGATGGAAGTGCTTTAACTCAAGGATATTTAGAATCTGGAGATGAGCCTATCTTTTATATTTATGATGCTTCTATAAAGGAGCAAAGAGAGTTAGAACTTTTATCAGGATATATGTCAACAGATGTGTCTATATCAACTATATCAGGAGATGAATATACTGGATGGAATAATTTTGAATTTTTTTGGATTGAGTATATGCTTGGTAGAGGGCCTGACTGTTCTGGAATGGAGATGGGTACTGCATTTTTAGATGATTGCGGTGTATGTATTTGCGGAGAAAATATAGGTGATGATACACCATATGGTTGTTATGAGGGTACTCCTAATGAATTACTTGATTGTGCTGGAGTTTGCGATCCAAGTACTCCAGTAGGCTCTCAAGGTCTTGAATATGGAGCATTTATCGATGATTGTGGTGTTTGCTCTGAAGGAATCACTAACCATATTGCCAATAGCGATGATATTGGTTGTGGTTGTTTTAATCCTGAGCCTGAATTATACTGGTTAGATATCGATAGCGATGGTTATGGCTATGGTGAGGACTCAGTAGAGCTATGTTTGAATGATGTAACTAATTTTTATACTGATAATAATTTAGATAATGAACCAAATTGTCCAAATCCAGAAATTGAAACTTCAATGATTGATGAGTGTGGTGATTGTGTAGGAGTTGACGTTGATACCTTCAATGCTAATATGGATAATTTTGGTGTATGTTGTGAGCAAAATTTGATTGATGAGTGTGGAATTTGTTTTGGGGATGGTAGTACATGCAATAAGCCAATTGTAGAAGATTTAGATTTACAAATAAATGAAGATAATATTTTAAATATTGATTTGATAGGATCTGATCCAAATCAAGATCCCATTTCATTTATAATTGTTGATGAACCTGCTTATGGTATTATTTCTGGACCTGTACCAAATTTAATTTATACTCCTGATTTAAACTTTAATGGTATTGACTCCTTTACATTCCAAGCTAGTGATGGTACGTGGAGTTCAGAATTAGGTGTTGTAAATATTACTATTTCTCCTATAAATGATATACCTGTAGCAAATGATTTTAGTATTACAACCTTTGAAGATAGTTCCGTAGTATTTGATTTATTTGGAACAGATATTGATTTAGATGATTTAATATATAGTTTATCTACCTTGCCCATAAATGGTTCTGTAGAATTAGATAGTAATCAGGTAATATATACTCCCGATAGTAATTATTTTGGTTTAGATAGCTTTAATTTTATAGTTAGTGATTCAGAATTAAGCTCAAATGAGGCAACTATTGATATTACAATTTTAGCTGTTCCTGATGAGCCTTATTTATTACCAATACCAGATTCTTCTATTAATGAGGGCGATATATTTACCTATGAGATGAGTTATGGTGATGCTGATGCTGATGATATATCTTTCTTTATACAATCAAATAATAGTTTTAGTTCAGTTACTGATGGTACACTAGAAGTTATACCTACAACTGATTATACCGGGTTAATTACGGTAAGTATAATAATTTCTGATGGAGTATATAATGTGAATCAATCATTTTTATTAGAAATTATCCCAATTAATGATCCACCTAATATATTGCCTATTGTCGATCAAACTCTCTTAGAAGATTCAACTCTTATATTAGAAGTTATTGTGTCTGATCCTGATGGTGATAATGTTCAAATTTCAGCTGATGACCCTGATAATGCATCAATACAGATTCAAGACAATATTGTTACATTAACTCCAGAAGCTAATTTTAATGGAATAATTGATGTTACTCTTTATGCATCTGATTTAGAATTCTCAGTGAATACATCTTTTTCTATTAATGTTTTACCTGTTAATGATCCCCCCGAACTTATTAGTACTATAGGTGATATTTCTGTTTTAGAAAATGCAGATCCAATAGAAATTGATTTATCAGAAATTTTTTATGATGTTGAGAATCAAGCTAATTTAAGCTATTCAATTAGTGAAAATATTGATGGATTGGTAGCAACAATAGAAAATTCAATATTGAGACTTTCTTTTTTAAATGAAGTATCTGGATTTGGGATTGTAGATATTGCTGCAAGCGATAATTTAGATAGAGCTATTGTTAGCACATCTTTTTCAATTGAGATTATTCCTACAAATGATCCTCCAATTGCTGAACCATTAGTCTTAGAGTTAGATGAAGATAATGAATTAGAAATTCAATTAAATGCAACAGATCCTGAAAATGATCCTTTATCTTATTCTATTGTAAGCCAACCGGAGAATGGTTCTATATCTTTTATATCTGGTAACCAGTATCTCTATATCCCCGAATCAAATTATTTTGGTTTAGATTCATTTATTTTTGAGGTTACTGATGGAGAGCATCAAGTAGAATCCACAATTAGTTTATCAGTTAAAGCTGTTAATGATCCACCATATTTTATTACTACAGCATTAGCTGATGGTGCTGAGAGTGATGTTTATGAATCTTTAATAGAAGTAGGTGATATTGATAATCTTGAAGATGAGTTAGAGCTTAGCTTAGCTTCCGCGCCAAATTGGCTATATATAAATGGAATGGTACTATCAGGCAATCCTCATAGTGCTTCTGCAGGTATATATGGTATTAATTTAGAATTATCTGATGGTGAGGATATTTCAGTAATTACCTTTTTGTTAAATATTGAAAGTACTATATCTGCTCCATTTGTTCAAGATTTTAGTATTAACCTGTTAGAAGATAGTTCAACGGAAATAGTTATGTATGCATCCGGAACAATAGATTCTATCTTAGCTTATAATATTATAAGTTCTTCATCTCATGGAACTATTTCAGGAACACCCCCTAATTTGTTATATACTCCAAATATGAATTTTTATGGTATAGATCAAATTATTTATACAGCGGCTAATGGTGAAGTGCTCTCAGAAGAGGCAATAATTACCCTTAATGTATTACCCGTAAATGATCCCCCTAGTATTATTGATATGGTTGTTAATGTTGATAGCATTCCATACATTGTCGATTTTAATGAAGCTGTATCAGATTTAGATGATGATCAGTTGCTTATTGTAACTCTACCTGCGTCTGAAGATGATGTTTTGCAGACCTTGCTTGGAGGAACTTTAGTTCCAGTTGGTGATCTGCTCTATGAATATTATCCTCCTGAATCTAATCCGGAATCAGATTTTCTATTATACAAAGTTTCTGATGGTGTTGTTACTTCAAATATGTCAATATTAACTTTAAATTTATTTGGTAGATCTTGGACAAGATTTAACCCTCCTATGGCTTTTGATGATGAAGCAATCTTCTTTGAAAATGAGATTGCTGAAATTAGTTTTGCTGGCTTTGATGTGTTTTATAATTTCCCATTAGATGGTACAGAAATTGTTACTATTACTGAAGCGCCTCAACATGGAACGTTATCAGAAATATTATTGTCAGAGAGTTCTACAAATCAATTAGCTGTATGGAATGTTAATTATACTCCTCATTTAGATTATGAAGGAACCGATACAATTAAGTATAGAGTATCTAATCCTAATAATAGTAATGGCGCTTCTCAGGAAGGCATTATTTCAATTACAATAAATGGTGTGGATGAATTACCTGAAATTGAGATTGTGTCAGAAATAAATTTAGATGAGGACATAGCTACAGAAATTTCTTTTAATGCCTATGATGATAATGAAATAGATCTATCTGTTTCATCCTCAAATGATTTAATTAATGTCGTGATTATTAATGACTCAACAATAAGTATTATACCTGAACCAAATATATTTGGCTCAGCATTATTATCGCTTACAGCTCAAGAAATTGGTGGATTTCAAAGAGATATTACAGAAGTAATAAATGTAAATGTTTTACCTGTTAATGATCCTCCAGTATTAGGAAATATTGATGACATAATAGTTAACGAAGATGAAATGATTACAATTTCAATATCTGCAAATGATATTGACTATGTCTCTTTAGATTTTGATTTGGTAGTTGAATCGGAGAATCTTTTAACATCAATTCAAAATAATATAATCACTCTATCAGGAAAACAAGACTATTTTGGTGAGGAAACTATTTCAATAATTGTAACCGATAATGAAGGAGCATCTGATACTCAAGATATAGCCGTAAATATATTACCTGTTAATGATATGCCTGTTATAAAAGCGCTTAATGATATTGAAATAGTAGAAGATTCTTTAATAGTTATCTTCCCTGATGTATCTGATGTAGATAATGAAGATTTAACTATTTTCGCAGAAAATAGTGAAAATATTTCTGTAACTGTTTTTGATGAAGATGATGAAAGACATGGAGCTCTTCTAATTATACCAAATCCTGATTGGTTTGGTTCAGAAAATATTGTTATATCGGTAACTGATGGTGAATTTATTGTAGAAAATAATCTAGGTGTTGAAGTGGAATCAGTAAATGATGCTCCTATTTTTAATGAAATTTCAAATCAGGAAATAGATGAAGATAATAGTATAGATTTGGTATTGGGAATTAGTAATGAGGAAGGTGATTTCTTAACTTATTCTGTGCTATCAGATGGAGGAATGCAAACATCAATTTCAAATAATATATTAAGTATAACACCTCCCTTGAATTATAATGGACAATCTAGTCTTGTGGTAGAAGTATTTGATGGAGAATTTTCTGATTATACGAGTTTTATTTTAGCTGTAAATCCTATTAATGATCTACCAGTACTTAGTCAGCCATTTGATAATTTAATATTAATTGAAGATTCGGAGCCTATCAATATAATTTTGGGGTCATATTTTGATGATGTCGATGGTGATAATTTGGTATATAGTATCGAACTTAATTCAAATGAAATTGTTGAGACTAATTTATTATATGATATATTGACAATTAACCCAATGGAGAATCAATTTGGAGGCCCTACTATAGCTACAATCACTACTAGTGACCAAAATAGCGATAATGTTATTACTGCTAGTTTTGAAATATTTGTTAGTGGAGTTAATGATATGCCATTAATTATGGATATAGATAATCCACAAATTCAAGAGGATGGAATTTTTACATATTCATTGGAAGGTTTTGATTATGATGGTGATGAATTAATTTATACTGCTGAAATGGATAGTCTTTTAGGCTCATTATCAATATTTGGTAATTTATTATCTGTATCACCTAAAGGAGATTTTAATGGAGCTATAGATATTCTAACTATTGTTTCTGATGGAATTACATTTGATAGTACAGCATTTACCCTAACGGTTAATCCCGTAAATGATGCCCCTATAGTTTCAGAGTTTTTTGAAGATCTTAATATTGAAGAAGATTCAGAAACTCTGACTATAGGGTTAAATTCAATATTCTCAGATGTGGATGAAGATAGTTTAGCATATGAATTGAATGTGAATTCTGAGAGTATAGTTACAGTTGATATTGATTCTGATACTCTTATTATATCAACAGTTAAAGATCAGTATGGTGGCCCTGTCTCAATTAGTGTTAGAGCAACTGATTTAGAAGGATTATCATCAAGTTATAATAGTTTTAGCATAAATGTTGAACCTGTAAATGATATTCCTGTAATATCATCAGTTCCACTTTTATTAGCGTCAGAGGATATAGAATATATTTATGAGATAGAGATTGAAGATGTTGATAGTGATAATTTTTATTATAATTTAAGTACTCATCCTATTGGAATGACTATAGATACAGTAAATGGAATAATAAGTTGGACTCCCGAGCAAGGTGTTTTTTCATCAGGGTTAATTAATTTATATGTTTGGGATAACCCTAATCAACAGTTTGGGGTAGATGCTCCTGCTTATCAAGAGTTTACAATTGATGTGATTGCTGTTAATGATGCTCCTGTTATTATTTCTTCAGCACCTACAATGGCCGTTGAAGATGAGTTATATACCTACCAAGTTTTAGCAAGTGATGAAGATGATATTGAATTTACATATTATCTTTTAAATGAGCCAAGTGGAATGACTATAGATAGTACAGGTTTAATTACTTGGACTCCTCAAAATGAAGTGCTTTCATCTGATAATGTGACAGTTTTAGTCGCTGATGGAGGTGAAGATGGAGTTACAGCTGCTCAGCAAGAGTTTGTAATTGTAGTGATCCCTGTTAATGATCCTCCTATCATAGTTTCTTATCCAAATAATTTAGAAATAATGGAATTAGATACATTTTTATATCAGATAGTTGTAGATGATGTTGATGATGATACTTTTTATTATGTATTACAAGATGCTCCTGAGGGAATGACAGTAGATGCTTCTGGATTAGTGCATTGGGTACCTCAATATCAAGGTCAGTATGGACCGATTACAATTCTAGTTTCAGATGGGGGTGGAGAAGATAGTGAACCTGCATTTCAGGAAATAATAATCACAGTTACTCCTTTATCTGACTTAATCACTTATTGTTATAATTTTAAAAGACCAAGAGGAGCAAATTTGATAAGTTTTCCAGGCCTTCCTGCAGATTCTAGTATTGCAAATGTTTTTGCTTCTTTAGATATGAATGTCTCAGGTGTTATTACAGAAGGGGCTGCTGCAAATCAAATTTCACCAGGTGTCTGGGTTGGATCTATATTGGATATTTCTGCTAAAAAAGGATATTGGATATTACTTGAACAAGAGGCAGAATTATGTATTGATGATATTTTGCCTTCAGATCCCTTGATGATGTTTGATCTAAAATTTGGTGTTAATCTAATTTCATTTCCGAGTTTAGGTTCTATTACTTTTGATGAAGCTTTCTCTGAAATTGATAATATTAATCTTAGTGGAGTAATTACAGATGGTTCTGCATCAACTCAAATAGCACCAGGGAATTGGGTGGGGAGTTTAGACACATTTGATGAAGGTGTTGGTTATTGGTTAGTAACAACAGAAGCTTATACATTCCAATATGGAGTATCTTCTGATGTATTAATTAGAAGTAGGAAAATATATCAAGATGAAAATATATTGCTAGATGGTTATAGCTTAAATCAATCAACTCAACAAGCATTTTACTTTGTTAAAGATATTATAATTGAAGGAAAACCAATTACTGAAAAAGATTGGGTATTGGTCTATAATAACAAAGATTTAGTTGGTGTACGTAAATGGAGTGGACAATATACAGATGTTCCTGCTATGGGATATGATAATAGATTAGAAACATCAAACTATAGCAATATAGAAAGTAATCTTACTTTAGAGGTGTTGAGAGAAACAGGTGAAATAGTATATGTTAAGAAACCGCTTCCAGCATGGAAAAATAATGGATTATTTATAGTTAATACTTTAGTAGCATACGAAATTCCTAAAACATATAGCTTGAATGAACCATATCCAAATCCTTTTAATCCAACAACAAATATTCAATATGATATAGCTCATGATATAAATATGGAGCTATCTATATATGATATGAGAGGTAGGTTGGTTGAAGTATTACATAGTGGATTTATTGAAGCAGGGTCTTATGAAACAATATGGAGCGCTGAGAATATTTCAAGTGGAATATATTTTCTTAGAATGATAACTCCAGAATCATCTTTTTCCCAAAAAATGGTTCTAATAAAATAGAGTTTACCTTAACAATATAAATTATAGATGTTGTAAAATTAATGTAGCTCATATTCTTAAAGAATCATAAAATATATTTAATTTTTTATTAAGTTCTAAAATACCATCATTATTTTCAATGGTATAATCAACTAAAGCTTTTTTTTCTTTTTCAGGCATTTGTAAGTTCATTCTATTATCTATCTGTTCTTTAGGTATATTATTTCTAATTAATATGCGACGATATCTAAGGGCTTTTTTTGCGGTGATAAGCAAAGTAGAATTAAAATAATTCTGAAAGTTAGCTTCAAGTAAAAGTGCTGCATCAACTATAAATAGTTTTTTTCTAGATTTTTGAGCTATTGCGGTATTCGTAGATATTTTTTTTAAAATTTCAGGCCAAATAATTTGATTAAGATTATTTTGAAGTTTAGATGATTTAAATACGATTTCTGATAAAAGCTTTATATTAAGAGTATCATTTATTACAATTTCAGATCCAAATTTTGTTACTATTTGAGATTTAATGGCCTTTTTATTTAATAATTTTTTAGCTTCTATATCTGCATCAAATATAAATGCACCTTTTTCTTTAAAAAATAGACATGCCGTAGTTTTTCCTGAACCAATTCCACCAGTAATCCCAAGCTTATACATTATAAAAAATTAATTTATAATATTATTTATAATATCTTCCTTAATTCCTTCAATTGTTCCCGTTGAATTAATGAACTTAGTTATTTTTTGAGTTTCATAATGATTAATTACAGGCTTTGTTTGATCATGATATACTAAAAGTCTCTGCTGTATAGTGTCAGGGTTATCATCAGTTCTTTGATATAGTTCTCCATTACATTTATCACATTTATTAATAACAGATGGTGCGTCAAATAATAAATTATATAGCTGTCCGCAGGACTTGCATGAACGTCGATTAGATAGTCTTTCAATGATTAAATTATCTGGTACATCCATAACAATCACATGATTGAGTTTTTGCTTCATATCTTTAAGTAATTTATCTAATCCTTGTGCTTGAGGAATTGTTCTTGGAAAGCCATCTAAAATATATCCATTATTGCAATCATCTGTATTTAGTCGTTTTTTAATCATGTTCATTATTAATGAATCGGGAACTAGTTCTCCTTTGTTCATAAATTTTTTTGCTTCTTCCCCTAAAGGAGTTTGGTTCTTTATGTTATCCCGCAAAATATCACCTGTTGATATTTGTGGAATCTTAAAATATTCTATTAAAAATTTAGATTGAGTTCCTTTTCCACCTCCAGGAGGCCCTATAATTAAAAGTCTCATTATTATGCTCCTTTCTATATAAAAATTCCAGCAATAGTTGCTGTAAGCCAAGATGCAATTGCTCCACCAAACATAGCCTTTAACCCTATTTTAGCTAGATCACCTTTTCTAGATGGGGCGATAGCACTCATACCACCAATTTGTATACCAATTGAAGAAAAGTTAGCAAATCCACATAATGCATATGTCGAAATTATAATAGCTTTCTCTCCAATCAATCCCTTATTAATATAATCTCCTAAAGTTCCAAATGCTACAAATTCATTTAATGATAGTTTAATGCCAAGCAAGTTTCCCACTTGGCGAGCATCTTCCCATGGTACTCCCATAAGGAAAGCAAGTGGAGATAATATTGTTCCAAAAAAAGTTCTAAGAGATCCTGGAAAATATCCCGAAAATTCACCAGAAACTGGTGATAGACCAGATGAGTCATAACTAATATAGAGCCCATTTAAAATTGTTCCATCAATTATTGAATCAAGCCAATTTAATATCACATCCATGACTGCTATAAGAGCTATAAAGCCAATTAACATAGCTCCCACATTTACAGCTAGTTTTAATCCGTCTGTTATACCATTCGAAGCTGCTTCAATAGTATTTGATCCTACAGTGATTCTTGGTAACTCTACATCACCAGCTGTTTCTGAATGTTCTTTTTCTGGAAAAATTATTTTACCAATAACAAGTGCTGCTGGGGCAGACATAACACTAGCTGCAATTAAATGACCTGCTGGTACGCCCATAGCAATATATCCTGCGAGTACACCACCAGCAATTGTTGCGAACCCTCCCACCATGATTGTAAAAAGTTCTGATTTAGTCATTCTTTCTAAAAATGGTTTTATTAATAATGGTGCTTCAGTTTGGCCTACAAATACATTTGCGCTACAAGATAATGTTTCTGCTCCGCTTGTACCTATAGACCATCTCATAAATTGACTCATAGTTTGAATCACTTTTTGCATTATCCCCCAATAATATAAGACGCTCATAAAACCACCAAAAAATATAATTGTAGGTAATACTTTAAATGCAAATTGAAAACCAAATCCAGGCCAAGGAGAGCTAGATGAAGTGAAAAAATATTTTCCATTTGATAGATTTCCAAACAAGAATTCTGAACCATAGTCTGATAGACTTAAAAAATAGGCAATTTTAGAGCTAAAATTTTGAAAAATTAATTTTCCATATAAACTATTAGAAATAAGGTATGCAATTATTGAAATAATTAATATAGAGTTAATAATATTATCATATTTAAAATTCAATTTCAATATGGATTTGATTATAATTGCAAAAATAGATGTAAGCATTACAAGATATGCTATTTTAGGGAAAATAGTTAATAGGTAACCGGATGATAATGCAATCCCAATAATTAATAATGATAGTAATACATTTTCTCCTGATTGCTTTTCATTGCTATGATTATATAAAATTAATAAAATACCTAAAATACTCATTCCGATAAAACTCATATAATCTTGGCGTAAAATTATTAATGCAAAAATTAATTGAAGGCTTATTCCCCAAATTATAGGCTTTATTTTTATATCAGTTCTATATACTGATATGGCCCATGCGCAACCTATAAGAGTTAATAGTCCTAGTAAGCTTATATAATTCATTTTGTTATAATCTCCATACTTTTATTATAGCATCTTCTACAAAGAGCTTCATATTTATCTGTTTCTCCTACAACTATTTGTTTTTTTTCTGAACTGATCCTATGACTAAAATTAGCGGGGTCTCCACAGCTCATACAAATAGCATTTACTTTTGTAATATATTCAGCATCAATAAGTAATTCAGACATTGAGCCAAAGCCATCTGATTGGTAATCTTTTTCTAGTCCTGCAATAACTACTCTTTTTCCAGCATTAGCTAGTTTTTTACATGTTGTCACTATCGATTTATCGAAAAATTGTGCTTCATCTATTCCAAAAACTACAGCTTTATTTATAAACGCAAGAATTTCATCAGCACTTTTAACTTGGATAGATTTTATTTTTTTTTGATTGTGTGAAACAATATACTGTTGATCGTATCTATCATCAGTAACAGGCTTAAAAATTGCAACTTTTTGTTTAGCAATTTGGGCTCGAACTAACCGTCTAATCAATTCTTCAGTTTTTCCGCTAAACATTGGGCCACAAATTACTTCAATCCATCCAGAGTATTTAGGAGTAAGTGTCATATTAATTTATTATCAATTATTTTTATTATTAATTAAATCAAATATTTTTGAACTCAATATATCTATAGCAATTTTATTTTTATTAACCATAGGGATAATTATATCTGCATATTGTTTGGTTGGTTTGACAAATTTAATATGCATAGGACGAACATTTTCATAGTATTGTTTTATAATTGATTCAAACGTTCTATTCCGTTCATCAATATCTCTTTTAATTCGTCTTATAATTCTTAGATCGTTTGGCGTATCAATATATATTTTGATATTCATCATATCTCTAATTTCATCATTAAATAGAGAGAAAATTCCTTCGAGTAATATAATACGATGTTTGTCTATAGTTTTGGTGCTCTTTTTACGAGTATGGGTAGCAAAATCATAAATAGGTATTTTGGTTTGAATTCCATTTTTTAGACTTTCAAGATGCTTTATCATCAATGAAAAATCTATTGAGCTTGGATGATCAAAGTTAATTTTTTCTCTTTCAGAAATAGAAATATTTGCTAAATCTTTATAATAAGAATCTTGTTCAATTAATACAATATCTGACTTGCTAAAGTTTGAAGATAGTTCTTTAGCAAAGGATGTTTTACCTGAGCCAGTTCCGCCAGCAATACCTATTAATATGGAGCCATTAAATATCATCCAAAAGGGAAAGGTAGAATTTCGGAGCTAGTTTTAGTAATATACTTACCTGTTTGATCAGCAATATAGATGGGAATGTTTTTGGTATATTCATGGATAATTTGACGACATGAACCACAAGGGAAAGCGCCATCTATAGTAATTAAAGCAAGGCTTTCAAATTTAGTATAACCTTGAGAAAGTGCTGAGAAAATTGCTACTCTCTCGGCACATAACGTGGTGGGGTATGCTTTTGATTCTATATTACATCCTAAAATAATATCACCATTTTTAGTCTGTAATGCTGCACCTACAAAATATTTACTATAAGGGGCTATTGCTCTTTTTTGTGCTTTGATTGCCTGTTTTATAAGTTGGTCTGGGTTCATAATTTTTTTAAATAACAAATTAATTATTTAATATAAAAATCTCCTTTTATAATTGATTTATTTCCTACTTTATCAGATGCTTGAACATAGAGAGAATGTTTACCTTTTTTCAAATTATTTTTTAATGGATATCTAACTTTATTTTGGTATGAATTATATTCAAAAATAATTGTTTTTTCATCTAGTTTAATAACCACATCTCTTTCTCCTTCTAATCCTGAAAAAGAATCAGAAATATTGAATGAAATTTGATTTAAATCAGAGGTGTAATATGTCGCATTAATATTAGGTAATAGATTAGATAGTTTAGGTGGATTATTTTCTTCAATAACTGCAAATATTTCGCCAGATAAGATAGATGTCTGTATATATAGAGAATCTTCTATAATTTCTGAAGGTAAATAGCTCCATTTTAAAGTTTTTTGATTATAATAGTATATACCAATATTGCTATTAATATATTTTGCATCTATTCCGATCTTTAGTTGGATTTCTTTATTAAATGGAATAAGATATGGCTTTAAAAAAAATGGTTTCGTAATAAAATTTCCCTCTTTAGGATTAGATATATCAATGTATCTAGACCATATATAAGTTGTATCAAAAAATGTGTTAGGTCCTCCTAGAAGTTGAATTTTTTGTTTATTTATTTTAATATTAAAAGATGAATCAGGGTAAACAATATCTCCAAATAATTGAGTATTAAAAACCTCGTAAGGAGTTTCACTTTCATAGAAAAGATTTAGTTCTGATACATCTTGAAAATCTAAAGGAGATAATAAATTTGAAGACAGTTTAAGTTTTGAGTCTCTATAAAGTGGATGGTGGAATAACTTTCCTCTTTTGTTTATAGTTAAATAAGCAGTTAAACCAGAAAATTTATTTTCAGTAAATGAAATAATAAGTCCGTGTTCATAATGTTTTATTTGAAAGTCACCTGTAATATGTTCATAATTTTCATCTGGTTTCATATGAAAGGTGGGAGGACTTGATATACCAGACTTGTTTTTACCTGAAATTTGTAATACATTATAAGGAGGTTTGATATTTTTAATTATAAAAGTATTATCTCCCATATCGTAATAATCTGTAGGTATTAAGGTATTATTTGAATTGGGCTCAGTTAGCATAAAAAGAGGTTTTAATTTTTTATTTTTTTCAAAAGTTATTTTACACTGATCTTCTGTAAAATCTGTTATATATTCAAATTTGGGCAGAGTATCTGAAACAAAAAATGTGTGAATTTCTATTTTATTTCCAGCATAATCTTGTACATCAATAATTGCATCATGTTCTACTTCTTTATTGAAATAATATCCCTGTTTAGATTTACTATTAATAAAAGGGAGTTCATGATTGTCATGGTTGCTAAATATATTATAAAATTTCCCATATCCTTGTCTTGCTAAGGAGTAGCTCCTCTCTGTATAAATTTTGCTAGCGTCTTCCCAATTTATTTTATTATATTGCATAGAATAGATAAATTGAGCGTCTAGTAGTAGGTTTATACTATATATTCCAAAATTGAAATATTGACCAGAAATTTTATCTAAAGTTTTAATTGCAAGCCCAATATTTCCGTATGCATAGATGGTATCAGGTAATATGTATTTATTATTATTAATTTTTGTTAGAGGAAAAACTTGTTGCTCAGAAAATCCATTAATTATAGCATCTTTATCCAGAGGTATTATAGCAATGGCTTCTGCAATAGGAGGTAGGTCATCAGGAAGACTTAAGGAGTGAGAAAAAGGATTAATAGGTTGTCCGTCTTTATCTCTTAGTTCAAAATGAAGATGTGGTCCTGAAATTCCACCTGTATCGCCTGAATAACCTATTAATTGACCCTTGCTAACAGGAAAGTCGTCTGCTTCTAGTGCATGGTCTATTGTATATTTACCATGCTTTTGATGAAGAGCACTAACAAGATTATCAAGTTCTGGAATGAAATGATCTAAATGGGCATAAACTGCTATATTGCCATCATTTAATTGAAGGTAAAGTGTTTTTCCATATCCTTTAGAACTGGTTCTAACTCTTGAAATATATCCATTTTCAATAGCTAGAAGATGATATCCAATTTCTCCAAAGGTTCTAATATCAACACCTGTATGGTATCGGCCTGGTCTTTCTTCAGCAAATACAGCTGTAATCTCTTTTTTTGCTTGTACAGGCCACATGTAATCTTGAGAAAAAGATTTAGATGATAGAAGCAATAATATTAAACTTATTCTAAAAACCAATTTTATGTAAAAAATAATATAAATTTTAATTGAGTGTTTAACAATTCAATTTCAAGTTTGTAAATTATCCATGTTAATGAGTTCAAAACTACTCAAATTACGTTTAATTATTTTCTTTTGGAAAATTTTTGGAAAGATAAATAACATTCGCTCAAGAAACGAATTGAATTGGGGCAATACAAAAAATAAAAAAATTTTAATAGTTTTTCCAGTTGACGAACCTGCTTTTAGAGTAGCTTGTTATACTTTTAGAGATTTAGGAAGAAATAATATTAACAATAAACAATTTATTTTTATTGTTAGAAAAGAATTTAAAGATTTGTTTCATTTACAATTTGGATATACTTTATATATTAAATATATACAAGAAGGTGCTATTCTTTTAGAAGAAAAAAGTTTAATAGATTTTTTAAAACAGAATATCTTTGATTACATAATAGACTTAAACCCATATTTTCAATTATCAATAGCTAGATTCATTAGTTTGTTGCAATCTGAAATGAAAGTGGGCTTTTTATCTGAATTTTCAGATAATTTTTATAATATTCAGTTAGATGTATCTAAAACAGGAGTAATGGAAAAAGGGTTTAAACAAATCAATGGAATGCTAAATCAATGACTATAACAATATTCGAAGATAATTATCATTCCTCTTTATCTCCAATTAATATAAATCACGCTTCTTTTGAATTAAGATGTGGTGCGTTTAGTAATATTGAAAGAATAATTAAATCTATAGATATTGAAAATAAGATTCAATTAATAGTGCGTGAAGAAATAGCCGATTTAGTTAAAATAAGATATCCAAATTATGTTGTGAATCCTGATACCTTAAGTAAAGGAATTTGCTTAAATGGAAGAGGGATTTGGAATGCTGAAATTATTCAGAAAATAAAATCTAATAGATCATATACAAATAAAGGTTTCCTTTTAGCTCAAGGACTAGAGAAAAATATTGTTTTAAAAGATTTCTATAACTTTCTAGAATCTGAAATGATAGTTTCGGAAGAAATATCTTTACCCTATTTTAAAAATATTTGGGATGGCATATTTCTTCAATCAAAAATTATTGAAAAAGATGCTAATGATTTTTTTCATTGTAAAACAGGTTCTGTGCATCCGAGTGTCGTAATAGATGGTGGCGATAATATATTTATAGGAGAAAATGTGAAAGTTGGAGCGGGAACTGTATTAGATGCAAGTTTTGGTCCAATTATAATTGATAATGATACTTTTATTGATATAGGCTCATTAATTAAAGGTCCAATATATATAGGTAAAAGTTCAATTATTAATCCTGGAGCGAAACTAAGAGGCAATATAAGTATCGGCCCTAAATGCAAAATAGGTGGTGAGCTTGAAGATGTTATTATTCAAGGTTATACTAATAAACAACATGATGGTTTTTTAGGCCATAGTCATTTAGGTGAGTGGATAAATTTAGGTGCCAATACTAATAATAGTGATTTAAAAAATAATTATGGTTTTATTAACTTAAATAATAATAATAATATAATTAAAACAAACATGCAGTTTTTAGGTACAATGATGGGTGATTACTCAAGGACGGCTATATCTACAATGTTAAATACTGGAACTATTATAGGGCTTGGCGCAAATATTTTCGACTCTGGATTTCAAGAAAAATATATTCCATCTTTTTCTTGGGGTAAAGTAGATATTGTAGATTTAGAAAAACTATTGGAAACAATTAAAATAATAAAAAATAGAAGAAGTTTGGATTTATATTCTGAAGAAAAAATATTTATTAGAGCATTATATAAGAAATTATATCAAAAATAATTTTAAAATAGCTTGTGAGGTATGTTTATAAAAAATATATTTCCATCCTTGACATTTGGAGAAAATTATGGCATTTGAAGGTTTAATATGTCCAGCTTGCTCAAATCCATTGGATGAGGTCATGTTGGAAGAAAAGATGGTTTGTCCTGAATGTAGTACAAATCTGAAACAGAAAAAGTTTTTAGCATTTTTAGAATTTTTAATGATGCATGGATTGGTTAGCAATATTGACTTTTTTGATCAGACTCTTTACGGTGATGAAATAAAAGTTACTGTTGAAGAAACTGAGCAACAAGATGAAACAGACCCCGATGATTATGAAGATAAGGCAAGCAATATTGATTATATAGAAGAAACGCCTGATTTAAAGGAAGTAACTACTGATGAGGAACAATTTAGGCATTGGGAAGGAATAGAAGAAGATTGGCAAGAGTTTAATAGGAAAAACAATCCTCCCACAGATAATAAAGAAGGAGGAAGCTAGCATTATGGATAAAGAAAATAAAAAACATCAAATTAAAATTGAATTAGATGATGGTGTAGGTCAGGGAGAATATGTTAATTTAGCAATAGTAACTCATTCTCCTGCAGAATTTGTTATGGATTTTATTAGAATTTTACCTGGTATGACTAAGTCAAAAGTTAAATCTAGAATAATCATGGCTCCTATGCATGCAAAAACATTGATGATGGCATTGCAAGATAATATAAAAAAATATGAAAATAAGTTTGGTGAAATTAAAGTTACTAAAGGAGAAGGTCCTGCTCAAAATTTCAAACTCCCGGACGATGTTCTTCCCAATTAATTTTTTTATAATTTAATGATTTCCAAATCTTAGTTAAGGACAGTCCATAAATTGAACCTAGTAGGCAACCTGCTATTACATCTGAGGGATAGTGTACACCAATATAAACACGCGATAACATTACTATGCTTGTAAAAAACCAAAATATTTTGCTGTATTGTTTATATATTGAAGAAAATACTATTGATAGTCCTGCCATATTTGCCGCATGATTAGATGGAAAAGAATAGTTTTTCCCTTTTTTACCTACTAAATGATTGATTGCTTCAAGGTCCATATCTGACCAAGGTCTAGGGCGTAATATTAATTTTTTAAGATATAAGCCCGTTTGGTCAACTAAAATAATAGTTATAGGGATGAGTATTGCAAGTTTTATTCTATTCTTTGTATCAATTATCAGGGTAAGCATAAAAGGTATGAGCATTATTGGAAGAAAGATTTTTTCATTATCAATCAAAGGCATTATTAAGTCAAAAAATGAATTTGATAGTACTTTATTTATAAATAAAAAGATAAATTTATCTGTCAATAATATTAACTCTATCATTTCCTAAAAAGTTGATTCCAATCTAAAATTTATTTGTCTACCAATTTTTGCTCCACCTATTAGTTCTTTATGTTTATCATTGAAAATATTTTGAGCTGAAATGCTTAAACTCAAATTCTCTAAAATTTTATAGTTATAATGAATGTCAAAAATATCATACGGGCCAATAAATCCTGACCAAATACCGTCATTCCATTTAAATTTATTTACATGGCGATAATTCAAAGTAATAGCGCCTAAGATGGAATCCCATTTAATACTACCATTCCATTTCCACTTCGGAGCATTGATGGGATCATTTTTTCTTGTTAATTTATTATAATATTCTGTTGTTCCATACCAAGAAATATTTCCATCTATAACTAGATTATATTCAGGAAAAAATTGAGTGACTCCTACATCTAAACCCTGCATCCAAACATTTCCATAGTTCATAGGGCTCAATATAAGGTGAGGAGGCGACATGGCTACGCCAGGACCTTCTAACTGTTCTCCATTAGGACCTAACAGCCCTGTAGGAATCATCTCAGCTTCATTAAATCCGATAACAGGATGATATTCATCAACACCAACAGCATCTGCGAAATTAAAATCTACATTAAAGGTATTACCATTATAGCTTTCTTCTACTCTAATAAAATTCATATTATTATCTTCGATGATAGCATCAGGATGATAAATATAATATCCTAGAGTATCATGTATATCATTTTCTGCGGTATGCCAATATACAAGGCCCCATTCTCCAGCTTCTTGATCATAAAAGTTACCATCTTGATCTTTATCATCATTAATCCAGTTAAACCCGCAGATTTCACTTAAGCATTCAAAATTTGTGTTTTTATTATTGTTTCCCGACCATTCTAACCAGTCATAATCATTATCTATTCCATCCCAAGCAGTTCCGTATGGGGGATTAGAGTCAAAACTATTGATAGGCATCATTCCAACTAAATTTAAGTTGTTTAAATTAGTAATATCATTTCCATCATTATCAAATTTGCGTAAAACAACACTTGGAGTGATAAAAGTTGGAGGACTGAAAAAGTCTTTATAATAGCTTAGGTAATAGTCTATTGATATATGAGTTCTTCTATTAATAAAGCCTTTATATCCTAATTCAAATGTTTGAATTTTTTCTGTTTTAATAGGGTCTATATTTGGGAGGTTGATTGATTCTTTTGGGGAATAAAGTACACCATCATCATTAAGTTCAGGAATAAAAATTAGATATCTAGATGTATCAAGCGGAATCATATCTATAGGAATTCCAACTTCTAGGTTATAAAAATATGGAGCACCTTTAATGCGATCGTTGTATCCTGAAAAATAATTTGGGTTTAGTGCGTTGCTAGCAGGGATTAATGAATCGGCATCAGTATCCCAATATCCTGGAATACTTCCGGAAAAATTTTCATTGCTATTTGAACAAGTTTCACCTACTCTGCAATATGGAGTCCCATCTTTATTTCCTCTCAAAAAAACATCAAATATCCCTAAATTTCTTATGAATAAATCTGTGTATAGTGTAATTGAATTAGGTGTATTAAATGCCTTTCCATAGGTGAAACGAAGGGATGATTTTTCATCTGGTTTATAAATAAAGCCCACTTTAGGAGCAAATTGAACTCCTTCTAATAAAATATCATGATAATCCCATCTTGCAGCTGTTATTATTTCGTATCTACTAGTACCAAATAGTTCAGTTTTTGTTTGGAAATAAAGTCCATACTCATTAGTGTTGGGGTTATCAAATTCATCTGGTTCATCAATACCTTCTCCACATTCCCAAATTCGACCATTTTTATAATGGCTAGTTAAATTATTAATACACCATCCATTAATATCATCATTTTCTCCATCACCATCTTGATCTAGTCCATCATAGGCTAATCTAAGATTATCACCATCATTATCATAGCCATTGGGCCCATCATTTAGTATTGTACCATTTGTTTTAGGGAGTGTTTTAAAATAATCTAAACCCCAAGTAATATCAGTATTGAAATTTAAAAGCTTATCATTATACTGAATTTGAAAAGCATAATTTTTGGATCTATCTTCTATTATATTTCCCAAATTATAACTACGTGTATTTCCTGAGTAGCTTTGATTCATATAGAATTGTGAGTACCATTTTTTATATCGTCCTCTTAATTGATAATATGTGTATTCAAATCCATCTGCAAGATATCTGCTAGTTCCTGTAACCTGCTGAGTCTTAGTCCATGAATAGCCTCCTTGTAAGGTCATATTTATATCTTTATTAAAATCATAGTCTAGGCGAAAATCAATTTTTCGATTTTCAACTTCAAAATCGGGATAATCTGATATTCCATCACCATTTATATCAAAAACAGTTTGAAACTCATCAGTATAATCTGGCGGTGTATAAATACCATCATTATTAGAGTCTGAATATGGTTCACCTTGGTCCCAAATACCGTTAGAATTAGAATCATCAAAAGATTCTCCTGAAAAACCATATATACCATCGCCTGTATCAAAAACCCCATCAAACTCACCAGTGGGATATGAATACTTTTTATTACCATCTAGATCCCAAAAGGATTCATTTCCATCTTTTTTTCCATTATTATTTTCATCGATGAAGGGATCTCCTTGGTAACCATCTTTGGGGATTCCTTTGGAAAGTATAATTTCATTTTCATCCCATTTATTATTACCATTTATATCAATAAATAATTCTTCACCTTGATCCCAGTATCGGTTGGGAGGAGGCCATACATCATTATAATTATTTACATTAAACTCTATATAGCTATCATTGCCTTCATCAGGGAAACCATTATTATTATTATCTATCCAGCCATCTCCAGGTTGCCATAAATTATCATTTTCACCAAAATCATTAGTATTAGGGATTCCATCTAGACCTAAATCACAATTGTCTGTAAGATAGCCAAATTGGCCTAAGCATTCTCCTTTTTGAAAATTATTATCACCTGATTTATCAATATATGGAAAGCCTTGCATATGATCCTCTCCATAATCATATATAAAAATATCAAAAATATATTTCATTTTATTTTCATCATACATTATGCTTCCCCTTAAATGAGGTTTAATTTCATCTGATTGGTAGATGTAATTAGTAATAAACCAAGGATTAGATTTTCCATTTATCAATGAATCTCCTCGACCCCATTTAATAATAATATTGTTTTCTTCAATATTTGTTCCCCACAATTCTCTTTCAGAGTTTTCATCAATTATTCCATTACTATCATTGTCATAACCATCATTCCAAATATCGCTGATATAATCAATGTTTTCATCAATGAGGCCGTCACCATCATCATCAATTCCATTAGCTATAAAGTAATCTTCATCAATAAGACCGTCACCATCATCATCATAGCCATTAAACCAGTCTTCACCCATAACTCCATCATTATCTGGATCACCTGTATCCATTGCTTCTCCATTGCCTATACGAACAGTTTCTCCTACATTATTAATATCCCAATTAAGAGTATCTAAATTTGCGTTCCATGGATTATTATCTTTTCCATCATTTGAACGGTTTGGGTGTCCTACCCAGGGGTATGAATGGGCCTTATATTCTGTTTCAGATAAATAGGGCCATTCATATGCATGGAGATACATTCCTGATAACTTTATACTTAGTCTTTTAGAAAGTTTTTTAGCCCATCGAGCATTTATTTTTCTAAGTTGTCTTTCATCATAAGACCCAGAAACCCCCATGTTTAGGCCTTCTGATTGAGATGGGGATTTAGATATTATATTTACAACACCACTATGTGCATTTGCGCCATATAGAGCTGTTGCGGGGCCTAAAACAACTTCCATTCTGTCAACATCATCCATTGATTGAGGCACTGCGCTATAATTTATAACTCGAAGAGCTGGTATATTGGCAACTCTACCATCGGTTAAAGTAAGAACACGTGTATTGAAACTACTATTAAATCCACGAATTGAAATACTATAATTATTAATACCACTTGATGTGAAATCGACACCCTTGAGACCCTTTAAATAAGATCCCATATTTGTTGTTGTTTCTCTCTTTATATCGCGTGAACTTATAATTTCTATAGAGGATGGAGCTTCAGTATTTTTTTCTTTTCTCTTTGAAGAAGTAACTCGAGTTTCTTCTATTTCAATAATAGAGGGCGTAAGTTGAATATCAATTTGGTATTTTTGATCACCTTCAATCCAAATTTCATTTTCTAATGTTTCATATCCAATAAACATAGCTTTAAGGGTATACTTTCCAATTGGAATATCTTTAATAATATAATATCCATTTTCATCAGAAGCTGCTCCTAGCATTATCTCTTCTAAAATTATATTAGAGCCAATTAAAAAAGTTTTATTTTTTGAATCAGTTATATATCCTTCTATGCTAGAATTACTACAGTAAGTAAATGTAATAAAAATAAAAAATAGAGGGGGAAAGTATTTTTTGATAAAAACCTACCTGCTTAGAATGTAGATGAGAGCCTCATAACAATTTGGCGTCCCATTAATGCGCCACCTATTAGCTCTCTATGAACGTCATTATTAATGTTGAGAGCCGAAATATTAATATCTATATTATCATTTATATGGTAAGTATAAAATAGATCTATAATATTATAAGGTCCAATGTTCCCAGACCAAATCCCATCACTCCATTTAAATTTATCTACATGTCGGAAATTTATTATAAGGTCACCCAATTTTGATTTATGTTTAATGCTTGAATTCCATTTCCATTTAGGTGCATTAATAGGATCAGTTTTTTTAGTTAATTCGTTATAAAATTCAGTAGTACCATACCATGAAATATTTCCATCAAATATTAATTTATCTGATACAAAGTGAGTAAAGCCAATATCACATCCTTGCATCCAAACTTCACCATAATTCATAGGGCTTAATACTAGGTCTGTAATATTTCGAGCATTACCCATAGATGAAATTAGAGGCTCACCATTACTATCAAGTAATCCTGTTTGTACATTTTCATATTCATTTAAGCCTGCTGTAGAATGTAATTCATCTACCCCAACTGCATCCCATTTACCAGCGACACTATCTAGAAAAGAGGAGTTCCATATTGGATATCCATCCTTTTGTTCTAAAACTTCATAAGGATGAAAAATATCTCCTGGTTCATATATTTCACCTCCCCATTCAGTTTTTTCAAGAATCACACCTCCCCATTCGCCTGGATCTGCAGGGTTTCCATTACCATCTTTATCATCTCTCCAGCCAAATTCATCAGCATATATTTCCCAATCTCCATCATCATCTAAACCATTCCAGGCTGTTCCATATGGCGGATTTGTACCAATATCATTTATAGGCATAAGCCCCGCAACATTATAATTTGTATTAGTAACCTCATTACCATTTGCATCATACCTCTCTACAATAAATGGAGTGATTATTGTCGGGGGACTAAAAAAGTCTTGATAGTAACTAAGATAATAGTCTAGAGAAAAGTGGGTTTTTTTACCTAAAAAACCTTTATATCCAAATTCAAAAGTTTGAATTTTTTCAGTTTTAATTGCATCGACATCTGGTAAGTTTATTGATTCTTCGGCTGTGTATAAAACACCCTCCCCATTTAGTTCAGGAACAAAAATAAGATATATAGAGGTGTCAAGAGGGAGCATATCTCCTGCAAGGATTGTACCTCCAACTCCTCCTGCATCTATTTTAAAAAAGTACGGGGCTCCTTGCACTCTTTCATTATAGCCATCAAAATAAGTTGAATCATTTACATCGCCCATCGTATAAAATTCACTTTCATCTTCAGAGTAGAAGCCGGGTTCTACAACTTTATAAACATCATTTTCAAAACATGGTTCACCAACTCGGCAATAGGGGGTACCATCTTTATTACCTCTTAGATAAACATTGAATAGGTTAAAACCTCCTATGTAAAGATCTGTAAATAAAGTAATTGAATTAGGTGTATTATGTGCTTTTCCATATGTGATCCGTATTGAAGATTTTGAATCAGGTTTATACATAAAACCAATTTTAGGAGCAAATAAAATGCCTTCTTGTAGTAAATCATGATAGTCTAATCTTGCTGCTGTGATAAGTTCATAACGACTAGTCCCAAATAGTTCTGTAGTTGATTGATAGTACAAGCCATATTCGTTTGATAATGGATCAATAAATTCATCAGGCTCATCAATACCTTCTGTACATTTCCAATACTTTCCATTTCTAAAACCCTCTTTCTTACCATCAGGACACAAATAATCATCAATTGATCCATCTCCATCATCATCTACTCCATTGCTTTTGGCATATACATCATCTCCATCATTATCATATCCATTTGGGCCATCATTTAATATTGTTCCATATGTATAAGGATCTGTCCTAAAGTAATCACCACCCCAAACAAACTTAGTATTTAGTAGATCAATAGAGAAGTTGTTTTGAATTTGAAAAGCATAATTTCTAGATTTATCAAGGATTCGATTGCCAAGGTTATACCCTCGCGTTTTCCCTGAATAGCTTTCATTCATATAGAACTGAGAAAACCAATTTTTATATCGACTTCTCAACTGATAAAATTTATATTCAAAACCATCAGCTATATATCTACCGGTTCCTGTTACTTGTTGAGTTTTTGACCAAGAATATCCTGATTGGAGAGTCATATTAAAATCAGGGTTTGGATCAAAGTCAATTCTAAATTCAAATTTACGGTTATCTATTTCAAAATCAGGGTAATCTGAAAGTCCGTCACCATTAATGTCATCAACAGATTTAAAATTTGCGATATTATCAGATGGAGTATAAACACCATCTGAGTTAGAGTCAGTAAATAATTCTCCGCTGTCCCATATACCATTATTATTACTATCTTGGAAATCTTCTCCAATAAATCCGTATATATTATCCCCCGTATCAAATACACCATCATTTTCATTGTTATCCCATGGTCTTAGTTCACCATCTCCTTCTCCTAAATCAGGTCCATATATATATACAGGGCTACCATCATCATGTATTTGTAAATTACCATTAATATCTTTAGCTTGATGTGGTTCCCCAATAGTCCAACTTGAATCCCAGCAAAAACCATCATTTCCACAGTCAATTATTTCTTCACCATATTCCCAAATGCCATCTGCGAAAGGATAAACATCATTAGATAAGAAATTAGTTTCATTAATTGAAAAATCATAAGAGTCAGGTGTTCCAAAACCAAGATTACATGGTGAAAATCCATTTTCCGGTGGTGCTGGATTCTCATCAAGGCATGAAAATTGATCAATTATACCATTATTGTTTCCATCAACCCATGCGTCTCCAGGTTGCCAAATTTGATCATTTTCTCCTTCGTCATCTGTATTAGGAATTCCATCAATCCCATAGTCTAGC
>MDSW01011611.1_pt1 | contig 30086 bp, 31 predicted proteins | sample 811171 | NCBI WGS metagenome assembly MDSW01 (sample SAMN05326641, study PRJNA326480) | marine metagenome | isolation source: seawater | place: Atlantic Ocean: North West | collected 2012 | reverse complement strand
AGCAGACTGTAAATCTGCCCTCATTTGAGTACGTAGGTTCGAATCCTACCCCCTCCACCACAAATTCTTGATATTTCTAAACTTTCTATAATCTCATTTATATATTAAGCAAATATAGTAAATATTTTCTATGTTTTAAATATAAAAAAGACTAGGCAAACATTATTACAAACATTTACCTAGTCTAAGTTTTTAACATTTTTTTTCCTTTCTAATATCAATAATAATAAATTATCTCCTAATTAAATAGGCCAACTAAGGTTATGCTTTTCTTATCCTATTTTTCTAGGCAACTAGATATGAAATTCTAAATTTATGAAATACTTACTCATTATGCTATTATTTCAGATAATTTTAGTGGAAAGAGTTGCTTTGTATGTTTTATCTTATAGAAAATTGAATGTAAAAAAAGTGAGTTGCTAAACACTCGGGGAGGAGCATTAACAACTCAATATTTATTATACAGTCTTGTTACACCAATAACATAGCAAGTATATTAACATTTCTTATAATAAAGAAGAATGTTGCTTCCTTCTTACACTCCAACATTATTATTTAATCAGACTGTAAAATTAATACTGATAAGTTAAACTTTCTTTAAAATTTTTCAGACTATTAGTGTAAGATTTTGCTATTAAATTGGCAATAACTCTTCTTTGTGCTACAGGCAAATCAATTAATGCTTTATCTAATACGCATTTACCTTCTATATATGCTTCTACAAAATTAGAGTTATTACCTAACCAAATAGCAATATCATCTTTTTCCGTTTTAAAATTACTGTCTTCACAAGCGTAAGAGTTGTTAAATATAATCAAAGAAATAAATAAAATAATTTTTTTCATGCATATCCTTAATAGCAATAATGTTAAATGAAATTATTATACAATTTTTTTTCATCAGCAATATGCCAAGCAAAGTAGTATATCTAAAAATAAACTTAAAAGTTTAACCTATTTATCAGCTCCCTCTTTTACCAGATAGCTGGATGAGTTATACTCCATATATTAATGGAGGATAAAATGGGCAAAATAATATTAATAATGATACCAATTTTTTTTGTATCTATTGGAAGCACTAAATCTATTTCTCATATTTGTAAAAAAACATCTAATTCACTTATAAATATAGAAAAAGCTATAACAAAAATAAAGTTAAATACTGACCAAACTTTAAAAGAATATAATTCATACTTTAATAGACAGATTAAAGTGGCGAAATTATATCACTATCTTGATTGCAGAAAACAGCTAGGAGAATAATATGAAATACATTTCAATAATATTAATGAGCTTTTTTTTGTTTAACAATGTTAGAGCTAAAGAGTATATATTTAATGGTTATGGGATTAGCAAACAATATACAATAAAAGTTTCTGATAAATTTAAATTCTCAAGTTATACATCTGAAGGAATGTGGGATGATAGTAATGGTGATTATGGTAATGAGAAGTGTTCAGGATATGTAAAACAAATAAAAAAGAAAATAGAACTAGAAGTTATTTGTGAAAATGTAAATCAGGAAAATGAAATATTCTGGAACTCAAGAATTAGGAAATCAGATAAGGGAGGTGGTATAGGACAAATGGAAATTTTAAATGGCACTGGAAAATATAAAAAATTTATTGGTTTGGTTTGTCCATATGGAGTTAATTACAAAGAAAACTATGCTTGGCTTAAAGCAAAGTGCAAAACAAAAAATTAAGAGAGGGTAATAAAGTCTTATTAAAAAACTACTACCAAAATAGGGTAACACTTGAAATACTGAGAAGGATCTTGCTCTATTTATTTTTATATCAAAAGCATGCTTTGTATTAATTCAAAAAAAAAACCTATTAACAAAAATTTAAAAAAATTTAAGTTTATATTTTGCTTATAATTATTTAGCTACTTATCCAACGCTATGAAAACAGTAAAAATTAAACTAATTATTAATATTAATGGAAGAACAATAACTGACCATATATTAGTTTTTGTTTTTGTTCCTGGTTCAAACCATCTTCCAGTTGTAGCTAATCTTTTTTCTCTTTCCTTATCAGCTTTCAGGTATATCACCTACCTTTCTGATTAGTATTTTGACTTAAAGTATTTGAAAATAATAAACTAAGACAAATTAAATCTGTATTAATTTTCAAATTACTCGATAATATCATATTTTTACAGCATTTACAATATTAAATCAGTGGTTTACAAATATTTACAAATATGATTTATCATGCTATATTTACTATATGATTAATTCCAATATTTCAAAAAAGATCTCGGGAAAAAATATAAAAATTGGAAAAAGTTATTCTTTATACTGCAAAAGAAAAATAGGAGAAATATTTAAAAAATATTCTACTAAAGTATTTAGTTATAATTCAAGAATAGCCAAAAAAAAATACTATTTCAAAGTAAAACTTAAAATAGTTTTATCTAAAGATATAGATTTTGAAGCTACTGGTAAAGCCAAATTACCATATGAAGCTTTAGATATTGCACTATATACTCTAAAAAAAATTTTAAGAAGACACTCAAGAAGAATTAAATATAAGAGTAAAAAAAATAGAGAAATAAGATATCTAAAGGAAAGCTTTTTTATATATAATGATATTAATGATGGAACCTTTAGTAAAAAAGTTAGTTAAAAGGCCATGTATAACCATTGATGAAAATAGTAGTATTGATTTTTTAATTAAACTTTTGAATAAGAATAAAATAGGCTGTATAGTGGTTATATCAGAAAAGCAAAAATTGCCAGTAGGAATAATTTCTGAGAGAGATTTGATCAGAAACTATCATAAAATATTTAAAAATAAACATATAAAAGTACATGAACTTATGACAAAAGATATAATCTATTGCAATAAAAATACTACTTCAAAAGAGTTAATGGAAATTATGTCAAATAATAAAATTAGACATATACCAATAGTAGAAAAAGAAAAATTGTTAGGAATTGTGTCTATTGGAGACGTAGTGAGTCGCGTGATTGAAAACTTTGCAAACGAAACAAAGCTTCTTAGAGAGTATATAAGTAGTTAATACCCAACAAACATAAATCTTATCTATTCTAGCATTAAATAGTTTTTTTTTCTTAATTTAGGCCCATTTAGGAAAAGGATCTTTATATTTAAGAGCACTTTCAAGGTTTATCGTATGGTTTTTAATAAGAAATTCATCAAGTCTATTTTTAATATCATTTTTATTCATCTGACCTTTCAAACCAATGAATGCTATTTCTTGTCTTCTATCTCCATAGCCTTTTACCCAAATTTTATTAATATTTTGTAAAAATATTTCATCATCAGGCCACTTATTATCATCTACCGCTGCCCACCAGCGTCCTATTCCTTGATGTCTAACAAATGCTCCTGCCTGAGAAACCTCTCCTACAAAATCTGGCCTTGAAGATATCCAAAAAAAACCTTTAGCACGAATTACTCCCGGCCACTCTTGATTAAAAAAATCATAAATTTTTTCTGGATTAAATGGTTCACGTGCCTTATATACAAAGCTTATTATACCATATTCTTCTGTTTCTGGTATATGCTCATCTGGATTATAAAGTTCTTGTGCCCAAAGTGGATGGTTTTGAGCTTCTTTTACATTATAAAGGCCTGTATCCATAACTTCCTTCAATGATACATTAGAATTAATAGTTTCGATAATTTTTGCCTTAGCATTTAGCCCTTTAATGATGGCTTTAACCACTTTTATATCTTCTTTTAAAATCAAATCTATTTTATTAAGTAAAATAACGTTAGCAAATTCAATTTGCTCAACTAATAAGTCTACTAGCGTTCTATCATCTTCTTCTCCAGCAACTTCACCCTTATCTTTTAAAAAGTCTGTCGAACTGTAGTTTTTAATAAGATTTGCTGCGTCAACTACTGTAACCATTGTATCAAGTCTACAAACATCAGATAAACTATCTCCTGCTTCATCACGAAAATCAAATGTTGTGGCAACTGGTAATGGTTCTGATATACCTGTACTTTCTATTAGAAGGTAATCATATTTCTTTTCTTTAGATAATTGACGCACCTGCTCTAAGAGGTCTTCTCGTAATGTACAACAAATACATCCATTACTCATCTCTACTAATTTCTCTTCTGAACGCGACAAATCTGCTCCGCCCTTTTCAATTAAGTTAGCATCTATATTAACTTCACTCATATCATTTACAATTATAGCTACCTTTTTTCCTTCTCTATTATTCAGAATATGGTTGAGTAAAGTAGTTTTTCCTGCTCCGAGAAAACCTGAAAGAACTGTTACCGGCAGTTTATTAAACTTATTTTGAAACACTTTACTATTATAATGTTATAACTTGATCCGGAGGGTTGGAACCCAATGCAGTATAAAGTTGTGGAAAACAGCCTGCTTGTACTCCTTCAACTAAGCCCTTTGCCTTGACTTCTCCTGAACCACATTGTTCAAAAGTCCCTTCTGCTAGATTTCTTCTAACAGCACATTGATCACATACCATTAGTAACATACCTTTTTCTTTTGCTATTTTAGCTAAACGCTCACCAACCGGATCATTTTGCCTTAATATATTAATATTATCGTCAAAGAAAAACATTCCTAAAACGTTTACAAGATGAGTATTTGTTTCTAATTGTGGTAAAATCATTGTAGCAAGTTGAAAAGTGCTTGCCATATTATTTCTAAATATATATGCAACTTTCATTTTAAATCCTTTTTTTTAATTTATTTAGTGCAATACTATTGCATAAAAGCAATATAATATTATTATAATATATTACAATGATTATTTAATAATTTTATTATAAAGAGGACTAATATGTCTTTAGTAAAACATATAGAATTAAGTGAATTAGGCACATTTTATACTGACAATTCATATTTAAGCATAGTAAAAAGAAATGAACCTCAAAAGTCTGATAGTTTTTTTAAAGAACTTCTTACTAAACCTTTTAATATTCAAATAAAAGTATTTAAAAACTCTATCTTAGACAATATACAAGATGTATTAAATAACGTTATTGCCAAGAAATTAATTAATAACTCTTTCTATAGAATATGGGTTCGGGATATGGCTAAGATAAGTAAAATTTATTGTAATATATTAAATACCGATAATATCTGCTTTTCTTTAGAAACAGCAAGAAGTTGTAAACGTTTTCATATAGATAATGTTCCTGTGCGCTTATTAGTAACTTATTATGGTATAGGAACAGAATGGATTCCAAGTAATGCTTGTGACTATTCTGCATATTATGATGGAAAAAAAAATAATAAAATAATAAAAGATACTTCTGCAATAAAGTTTATGAAAACCTGGGATGTAGCAGTATTCAAAGGAAATAAATTCAGAGGTAGAGAAGAAGGTATATTGCATCGCACACCAGATGCTGCTCTACATTTACCCTCTCTTTTAATGAGATTAGATAATTCATCTTTTCTGTCATCTTGAAAAAAATCTAATTAGAAAATTAATTTTTCTTGTATATTTTGCTTAGCCAGCAAAAGTATCTAAATAGAATTTTTCCTCTTAATAAAAACTACTTAGTATAGCTATAGAGTCTCTATTAAATTTAAGAATTTTAATTTTATAAATTTTTAAAAAGTTTAATTGGTATAAACTTTAATAATCAACATTATTTAATACAAAGTTAAGATCCTTTACCTCTGCCATCATTGCTTTAGTTTTCTAAGCTTTTATGTGAATTTCAAAAATGATAGTTTATTTGCAAATATGCTTATAAAAACCTTTCGATGCATCATTTAAATAAGTTATTGCATAAGTACACTTTTTTCCTTCAAATTTTTTATATTTTCCAGTAGTTTTAATATAAGTAGCAGTTCCAATACCAGCATTCATATCGGATGATCTATAAAGGATTAGCCCAAAATTGTCTCCTTGATTATCATACGCGTAACAAAAAACATTTAATTCAACTTCATTATTAGGAGAAATTTTATTTGGCCCAGCACATTTCAGTGATCCATAAAATCCCTCATTGTCTTCCCAAGAACCATCAGCACGCACTAATCTATAAATAGATTTATCATCAAATACAATATTATCTAAAATAGTAATAAAATTATACCATTTTAAAGTATAATCTTTAGGTACAACTATGCTTGAAAATAAAAAAAAAAATAAGATCAAATATTTCATTACTATAATATAGCGTATCTAATATTAGTGGTAAATACTTTCTACTATTAGTTATTAAATAAAAATAGTAAATTTATATTAGCCTTTAAATCAAAAATGTTCACCAGTTGATTATTCTAGCAAAAATATTGCCTTAAAGTTTAGACTAAAAATCTACATGTTAAAAGTTGACTTGAAATAAGTTTTAAAGTATTAAAAATTATGTTATCTACTCGAATAAAAAAGCTACTTAAAGATATTATTATTTGTCCAGTAGCCTATAATATAAGCGATGGGAAGAGAGAAGTTTCCCCAACAAGATTTTCAAGCACAAAAGTATTTTTTAATAAAAATAACTACAACATATTCAATGGCATTGCTGATTTAAGAATGCCAGAAGATCAAAAATATACTGCGTATGATGATATTTTGCCAGATTGGAATACTGAAGAACCTTATACTACTACAGAGCAAGCCTTAGATGCAGATGGATTAAATAAAATTCATATAAAAAATAAATTGGTGTTAATAGCTGGTGCTGGAAATGGAAGACAAATAAATTTAGTTTTAAAGCTAGAACCAAAGCTTATTGTAGTGATTGATTTTTCAAATTATATAGATACATTGTCTTTAAAAAAAAAATATAAAAATATTGTTTTTATAAAAGGGGATCTAGTCAACTTGCCATTTAAATGTAATAAGTTTGATTATATTTTTTCTGGTGGAACTATACAAGCGACTAGGTCACCAGAATTAGCTCATAGAAATCTTTGGAGAGCTCTAAAGAGAAATGGGTATTTAAATTATAGTCATATATATTTGGAAAACCTTCATAATAGAAGAGTTAGCATAGATAGATTAAAGTTTAATTTACATAATAAAAATAAAAAAAATTCAAGATTATTTTTAAAAATATACTCTTACTTTTATTATATTCTTATAAAAACAAGAATATTAAAAATAGTAAACCGCAAACTATTTCGTTTACCTTTTTTGATTGAACTAAATGGAAAAGCAAATGCTAACGCAAAATATTATTATGATGGAGCAATAGATTATTATATTTCTAGATATAGACATGTAATTAGAGAAGATGATGTCTTTGATTGGTTTATTAAATGTGGAGCAAAGGCTATTAGAACTAAGAAGGGTTTTATAAGTAAAAAATAATACTTAATAATTACACTTTTATCTTTTTAGCTAAAAATCTATACTATATATATTTTATTGTGAATTTAATGTTATTATTTTTTATTGATAAAATTATTGGAAACATATTTTCTTTTGCATAAAATAAAATCTTTTACATGAAAAAAGTTTACAAAAATATATTCTGATGGCATAAGTAAACAGTTACACATATGGATTTATTTACCCTTACATGTATAGTAATAACTTCTATTATTACTATAGTAATTTTTACCGTTTTTGTTCTAGAACTAATTCTAAGGATATGGGATTTATTTATATATAAGTTTTTATATAAGGAGATAACTAGGTTTGATTTTTTTGAATCTGACTATCACTCTTATATAAAATGGACTGATAGTTGGGAAAAGCCTATGTTTTATTATTATCCTATAGGACTACGTTTTCATAATATTAATAATCCTTTACCTAAGGTTATAAGTAACAGTTATGGTTTTAGATGTGATGAATTCGATGACATTGAAAACTTAGGTACAAATATAAAGAAAATAGTCTTAGTTGGCGGATCTGCTGCTTGGGGCTTTGGTTCATCATCAAACAATACTACTATTGCTGGGTATCTAGAAAATTATTTAAACTTAAACACCAATATTAAATATAAAGTTATAAACCTAGCTTTAGTAAACCAAAATCAAACTCAGGATATCATGTTACTTAATTGGTTATTACCAATAATAAAACCAAATATGGTTATTCATTATGGAGGTTGGAATGAATTAATAGCTTCTTTTAATATAGAAGATGTAAAGAACGTTACTAAATATGAAATGATCCCTATTAATGAAATGTTAAATTGGGAACCATTAAAGGCAGGTAATAATATTAAAAAAACATTTATTAAATCTGCAAAGAAGCTAATAACACAAAAATTATTAATAAGTAAAAAAATAGAAAGCTTGTTTAAGAAAAATAATAAACCCAAAAAAAGAAATTTTAAAGATAATATAGAATTATTTTCAGAAATTTTTATTTCTAATATGCATAGAATGAAAAAGATTTCAGAGGCATATGAATGTGAATTTTTACAAGTAATTCAACCAAATATATTTAGAAAAAAAGTATTAACTACTAGTGAAAGAAAAGCATTAGACGCTTACAAAAGTTTTAGACAAACGATGGGTGATAAATCAGACATGGATTTTTTGCAAAAAGGAAGTTATTTTAAAATTGTAAAAAATAAAAAAAGGATTAATAATATTAATACTAAATACTTAGATCTAGTAGATATGTTTTTAAATGAAAAAAAAGATATCTTTTTTTCATTAGTGCATTGTAGGGATCAAGGTTATGCTAAAATAGCAAGGGAAATATATAAATATTTAGAGTTAAATTTTATTAAATAAAAAAATGAAAAAAATTATAAATATTATTGATAATTTTTTTTCTAGGCTTTTAAAGAAAAGAAAAAAAATAAAAGATAAAGATAGGCAATCTGATGATACTTATCCATTATATTAATTGATAATTTACTTAGTATTGAAAAACTATTAATCCTTTGATAAAAATTTTAAATAATTCTTTTTTAAGGTCTTATCTTGATCTTCTTTTTTTAATACAAAATTGTTAACTACTAAAAGGTCCATATCAGTTTCCATAAAACAATCAAAAGCGTCTTTAACATGATTAACAATTGGTTCACCTCTTACATTAAAGCTAGTATTAACTAATACAGGGCAATTAGTTTTTTTATAAAAAGCTTTTATTAGGCTATGTAATAAGGGATTATCGTTGTTTGATATTGATTGTATCCTAGCACTATTATCTACATGAGTAACAGCTGGTATATGTGATGTCTTTAATGATAATCTTTTTAAACCTGCAATAGATTTTTCAGCTTGACTCAATTTTCTTAGGTATTTTTTATTTACCTTTGCTACAAATGACATATATTTACTTTCTTTTTTTAAATCAAACCATTCATATAATTTTTCTTTAAGAATTACAGGAGCAAATGGTCTAAAGCTTTCTCTAAACTTAATTTTTAAATTTATTTTATTTTGCATTTTATTAGATCTAGGATCAGCGATTATAGATCTATTTCCTAAAGCTCTAGGTCCAAATTCCATTCTTCCTTGAAACCATCCTATAACTTTTTGTTTAATTATTTCATTTGTAATGTAGTCAATTAATTCTTTTCTATTTAATAAACTATACTTTGCTCCAATATTATCTAGTACTCTTTTAACTTCAGGGTTTTTATAAGACGGCCCTAAATAACTATTATTCATATTATCATTATTTTTATAAACTTTTTTATTATAGTTTAGAATATGATGATAACTAAACAATGCACAGCCTAAAGCTCCTCCTGCATCACCAGAAGCTGGTTGCACCCAAATATTTTCAAACCCTCCTTCTTTAATAAGCCTTCCATTAGAAACACAATTTAGAGCAACACCACCTGCTAAACTAAGATTTTTAGATTTATACTCTTTTCTTAGAGTCTTAACTGTTTTAATAACAATATCTTCCAAGACAATTTGTATTGAGGCAGCTATATCAAGTGTTTTAGTATTAATTTTTTCTGAATTTTTTCTAGGAGACATTTTAAATAAATCACAAAAATTACTATTAATCATTTTAAATCCTGTACAAAAGTCAAAATACTTCATGTTAAGTCTAAATGAGCCATCTTTTTTTAAATCTAGTAAGTTATTAAGTATTTTGCTTTTATATATTGGCTTACCATAAGGTGCTAGCCCCATAAGCTTATATTCTCCTGAATTTACTTTAAAGCCACAAAAATTTGTAAATGCAGAATAAAGAAGTCCTAGGGAGTGAGGAAAATGCATTTCTTTATCAAGAATTAATTTATTTTGTATTCCTAGACCTACTGAAGATGTTGCATATTCTCCAACTCCATCCATAGTTAAAGTCACTGAATTATTAAAAGAGGATGGAAAATATGCTGATGCCGCATGACTTATATGATGCTCAGAAAAAAGGAGCTTATTTTTTATATCCTTTCTAAGACCTAATTTTTCTAGCTCGTTGATAATAATACTTTTTTGAAAAAGTTTTTTTTTTGTCCATACTGAAAAAGCTTCATGAAAACTTTTATAACCTCTAGGAGAAAAACTTAAATAGGTATCGATTATCCTGAATAATTTAAGAGTAGGTTTTTCATAGAAACTAAAAAAGTCAATTTGATTTATATTTAAATTGCTGTACGCTAAGCAAGCTTGAATAGACTTAATAGGAAAATTACTATCATGTTTTTTTCTAGAAAAGCGTTCTTCTTGAGCAGCAAAAATAATCACACCATCTTTAATTAAAGCTACTGCGCTATCATGATAAAATGCAGAAATACCTAAAATTAACATTGAATTAACACTATATCTAATATTTCCTAAGCATATGTTTAATATGATTCAATTTTTTTCTTTTTTTTAACCAGTATGTTTCAACGTTGTTGTAATTAACTTTAATTTTATTTAAATTAAACATTCTAATAACATATCCCAATGGAAATATTATAAGATAAAAGAATACTAAGGAAAAAATAGAAATAATTATATTAATCATAATTTTTTGGTAATATTTAAAATAATAAAAATTATTTATAATTATATACTATTATTGTATTTAACTTATAAAATAATTTAATATATTGAATGTAAAATAGTATTTTATATTAAAAATGATATTAAAATAATTATTTTGCATAAATAATAAAAGTTTTTATTTAAAAACTTAGATACAAAAGCTAACTTTTAGGTTTTTAAAAATATGAAGGCTTCTAAGCAAGATTACTACATCATTTGCATTTAAAATAAACTACTTTTTAAAAATAGTACTGTTCTGACTAAAAAAATATCAACTAAGTTATTTGACAGTTACTTATTATGTTATTAATGTTTACAGTTATAAAAATATTAAAAAATTAAATGATACAAACGAAAAAAATACCAGCGATTTATAGATTAAAAAACAGGTATAAAACTGAAGTAATTAAAGCAGTAGAAAATTACCTTTCTATTTGCAGAAATAATAATAGCGCTGTTTTTTGGCCAATAAGAATGTTTAGCGCTCTTAATCTTTTTTTATGGCATTTAGAAGCTTTCAAAAAAAATAAAGACCCTAGTGAGGATTTTGCTAACGTATTTAATAGGCACTCTCTTCTTATAAAAAATGCAAAAGAAAACAATGTTGTATTAGACGTTGCTAAATTAAATAATAATGAAGTTACATTTGAAGAGAATGTTTCAGATTTATTTAGTAATATATGGGTGGAGATGCATGATGATATATATTTTGATGAGACATTTTATTTTACTAGTACTAGATTTAAAAAGAATAATATTGATCCTGAAAGTTTTTTTAAAAATAAAGTTGTTCTAGATGCAGGATGCGGTAGCGGTAAGTTTTCTGCAACTATTGCTAAGTTTGGAGCAAAAAAAGTTTATGGAGTAGATATTGGAAAAAAAGGATTAGATTTCGCAAGGCAACAAGCAAAGAAGAAAAAGTATTGTTCAAAAGTTGAATATATAGAAAGCTCACTTCTAAATATTCCCCTAGATGATTCAAAAGTTGATATAATATGGTCTAATGGCGTTATTCATCATACTATAGACTATAAAAAATGTTTACAAGAATTTAACAGAGTATTGAAAAAAAAAGGTAAATTATTTTTATATGTTAATGGTTCTTTTGGCTTATTTGAACTTTTACAAGACTCCTTAAGGATTTGCAACGAAGATATTCCTCAAAAACTATTTCAAAATTATATAAAGTCATTAGGAGTAAACTCAGGTAGACTTTATTGGCTTATGGATTGTTTGTATGCTCCTTATGAATATAAGTCATTAGATCAAATTAAGCTTTGGTTAAATGAAACTGGCTTTAATAATTTTATTCAATTAAAAAGAGGTGTTCCCTCTGATCAAATTGAACAAATTTCTCAAGGGCTTCCATATAATAAGGAAAAATATGATGAAGGTCAGGGAAAAATAATAAGTACTAAAAAATGATTATATTAGGAATTTCAGATAGTCACGAAGCTCATGCTTGCCTTCTAGTAGATGGTAAACTTGTTTCTGCGGTTGCTGAAGAAAGATTTACTCGTCTAAAAGCAGATCAAGGTTATCCTAAAAAATCTATAGAATACGTTTTAAATAATTCAAAAATTAATATTGAAGATATAGATATTTTTGTATTTGCAGGACAAAAATGTGGGCTTTTTCATTCAATTTTAAAACCAAGCGCTTTATTTACAGTAGATGACTGGCTTTATCAAAATGAAAAATATTGGAAACCAACACTAATAGAAAAACAATCACTTTCTCCATTAGATGATTTTAATATTTTAAAAAATAGAATTAGTAATATTGAAGAAAATCCATATTATGCTCTTGCTGAACAAGTAAGATCCCAACCTGAGGCAAACCCTTATGATTTAATGAATAAAATAAGAATTAAAACTTTAGTTAATCATTTAGGTATTGAAGAAAATAAAATTTCTTTTATTAGACATGAAGAATGTCATCAATATTATGGATATTTTTCACAAAATAATTTTAAAAGTAATGCTTTAGTATTTACTTTGGAAGGTGGAGGGGATGATAGTTCTGCTACAGTTTCTATAGGGGAGAATGAAATAATTTCAGAAAAATATAAAACTAATGAGTCAATGATAGGCAGACTATATAGATATATAACTTTATTGCTAGGAATGAAACCAAATCAACATGAATATAAAGTCATGGGTTTAGCTCCTTACGGCACTTTTTATCATGGAGAAAAAAGTCTAAATCATTTTAGAAAGTTTGATAAAGTTGAAAATGGACAATTAATAAACCAAAAAATTTTTAGTGATGTTTACTATTCTTCAAAAAAAATGCTTGAAGGACAAAGGTTTGATGGAATTGCATGGGGTCTGCAAACCTACTTAGAAGAAACGCTAGAAAAATGGGTTGTGGAAAACATAAGTAAATACAGAATTAATGATGTTATAGTTTCAGGTGGTGTTGCCCAAAATATAAAGGCAATGCAAGTCTTGATTAAAAATAATAATGTAAAATCGGTATGGGCTGGTCCAATATCAGGTGATGGTTCACTTGCTATAGGTGCAGCTTGGTCAATTCATAAGAAGATGTCTACTTCTTCTATTGAAGGATTAAAAACGATCTATTTGGGTTCAGAAATGAGTAAAAATGATATTGATATAGAATTAAAAAAAATATCTGGCAAATACCATATAATAGAAAATTATACTAACAGAGATGTTGCAAATTGGTTAAGTGAAGGATACATAATTGCGCGCTGTGAGGGGAGAATGGAGTTTGGTCAAAGAGCACTTGGTAATAGATCCATCTTAGCAGACCCAAGAAAGCATGATACTGTTGAGAGAATAAATAAAAAAATAAAATATAGAGACTTTTGGATGCCTTTTACTCCTACAATATGCTTTGAGGACTGTAATAAATATTTAGTTAATAAAAAGAACATAGATTCTCCTTTCATGACAATGGCTTATGACTTACAAGAAGGATTAGCTAAAAAGCTTCCTGCGGTTATTCATCCAGCAGATAAAACTTGTAGACCACAAATGTTAAAAAAAACAGATAATGAAGAGTACTATAATATTATAAAAGAATTTGAAAAAATTTCTGGTCATCCAGTACTTTTAAATACCTCTTTTAACCTTCATGGTGATGCAATCGTAGAAAAACCAATACAAGCAATTGAAACATTTAATAAGTCTGATTTAGATATCCTCCTTATTGGGGGAAAGGCCATATTTAGAAATTTAGAATATGAAAAAAAATAATATAGTTGATCTAGCTAGCATTGATATAAATATAATTACAAGCAGGTCATGAAAAATATCAATAAGAAAGTTTTAATTTTTATTGTTGCATATAATGCAGAAAAAACTATTTCTAATGTTATTAGTAGAATACCTTTAGATCTTCAAAAGAATTATAAAACTGAAATTTTAATTATTGATGATGCCTCAAACGATCAAACATATCAGGTAGGGGTTAAGCATATTAAAAAAATAAAAAATAACTTTAAATTTACTATTTTAAAAAATCCTATAAATCAAGGCTATGGTGGCAATCAAAAAATAGGATATGATTATGCAATTAAAAAAAACTTTGATTTCGTTGCTCTTTTACATGGAGATGGTCAATATGCTCCCGAATACCTTACAAAATTAATTGCCCCTTTAAATTTAGGAAAAGCTAACGCTGTATTTGGATCTAGAATGATTAAGAATACTGATGCTATAAAAGGAGGCATGCCTATATATAAATTTATTGGTAATAAAATATTAACTTTTTTACAAAATAAACTTTTAAATACTAAACTATCAGAATTTCATTCAGGATATAGAGTTTATGAAGTAAACTTTTTGAAAAAAATACCATTTTATCTCAATACTAACGATTTTCATTTTGATACTGAGATTATTATACAGATTTTATTTTTTAAAGGAAAAATAAAAGAAATTGCAATACCTACATACTATGGAGAAGAAATATGTCATGTTAATGGAATAAAATATGCTTTTAACGTAATTACAACTTCTATAATAGCTAAAATGCAAAAATATAATTTATTATATGATAGAAGATTTGATGTTCTAGAAGATGATAATTCACACTACACTTCTAAATTAAAATGGGAAAGCCCGCACTCTTTAGCTTTTAAGGCATCTAGAAAAAGTAAAAAAATACTTGATATGGGATGTGCAGGGGGAGAGTTAATAGAAAAACTTTCCTTGTCAAATAAAAAGATTAGTGCTGTTGATAAGTTTAAACCTATAAATCTCAAAAGTAATATAAAGTTTTATAAATTTGATTTAAATATGAACTTGGAGAGAGGTGATTTTTATAATAATAGTTATGATACGATACTGATGTTAGATGTAATAGAACATTTAAACAGCCCTGAAAAGTTTCTTGACGAAATATATTTAATGTTAAAAAAAAATCCTGAAACTAATATTTTTGTCAGCACTGGAAATATCTCTTTTATTGCAACTAGACTACTTCATCTTTTTGGCATATTCAACTACGGTAAAAAAGGAATATTAGATTTGACACATACTCGATTATTTACTTTTAAAACACTACAAAAGCTCTTTAAACAAAGCGGTTTTATAGTTAATGAGGTAAAAGGCATATCGGCACCCTGGCCACTCTTATTTGGGGAGAATTTTTTTAGTAAAACTCTATTATTTATAAATCAATTTTTAAATAAAGTTTTCCCAGGACTATTTGCTTATCAAATATGGATGTCAGTTAAACCTAGCCCTAGTTTAGATTATCTATTAAATGAAGCAATTAAGAACAAGTAACTATTTGCCAAAAAATTTCCTAATTTTACCAAAAGAATCATTGCTAATGCTCGAATATCTTTTCATAAAAGAAAAAATATAAACAGCCATTACGTCTATTTTAATAAGAATTTTTTTCATTTTATTATCTGAATTTATTGGAATATATTTAGTTGGCTTGAGTGGAAGATCTTTGTCTAAAACTTGAAAATAATATAATGCTATTGATCTTCTGGCTAAACTATTAGGAGCGTTTAATGGAATAGGGTGTCCATGAAAACTTTTATTGTCTGTAACAAAAATTACACATCTGTTAAACTTTGGAACTATTGACTCTACAATAGTATTATCTTTATAACTTCTTAGCTCTAATTCACCTCTCCATGACTTTTTATATTCTGGCGACAAATACAATAAAAGGTTTATTCTTCTTCTCCAGTTTTTATTTTTTGTATGAGATTGAAAATCTGTATGAATATTTAAATAGCCTCCTTTAGAAATTTTGTGTAAACCTCCTCCATCTAATGTAGGATCTGATATTAAGTTTTCAAAGTTTGAAATAAAACTTAACCAATTAGTAAAGCTTTTAGATGATAATTCTCTTATTAGTTTTTGCGTTAAAGGACCCATTGCTTGTAAATCAGATAGTCCCATTTTTTTTTGATTATAATGGTTATACTTTAGCCAAGCCTCATCTGGTATAGCTTTATGTTCTTTAGCAATGCCTATTGAATACTTTTTATCAATAAAATTATCTAGTATGATATACTTAAAAACATCTTTCCTATTAAATTTTATTTTTATACTTTCTTTATCTAATGTATTAATAGAAATAAATTGAAATCTATGTTTTTTCATTCACTACCTCACCTGCTTTTTTAAATTTTTTAAGAAATAAAAAACCATAAAATGATAAATATACTAATATTGGTTCTATTGGCACCCTATATCTTGAAGAACCATGATATATATGTATACTCGCAAAATAAATTAAAACACCTAATATAAATAAAACATAGGCATACTTTTTCCTTTTTAATATAAATATTAACCCTAATATAGCCATAATACGCATAATAGTAGCATAAGTAACAGTAATTATAGTATTTACTAAAGCTAAGTTATTATTATCATAAAATAACATAATTCTTTTATGAGCTTTATTTTTCCAATCTTTAGCTTTGTTATTTAATTTTTTTTTATTTACTGGTGTCATTAAATTAGTAAAATTTTGCCCTCCTCCGGAAATAAAAAATTGAACTATTGATCTGGTAAATGCTTTGATATGGCCCTCAATGGGGTTAGAAAAGAATAGTTTATATCCATCTTTAGTTAGTTTATTAAAACAGTTTGCTCTTTCAACAGAGTTATCTAAAATACTATCACATTCTATATAATTTAATTGATGTACTTTAGACCTTTCTGTTTTCAATAATGCTTCTTTGTAACTAATATTTTCTGACAATGCAAAAGCATAAATAGCTTGGTCCCAAACAAATCTGTATCTGCTCTCAGCAGAAGTTATAGTGTAATTACCTTCTATTGACTTTACAAAATATGCCCAAGGAAATAGTATTAATAATGATATAAATAAGCTAAAAAAACCTTGTAATAAAATATTAAAATTTTTTTCTATCCTAATTATATTTTTAAATGATTTGCAATATAATAAATAAAGTATTATAGGCAGTAAAAAAATTATAAATATAATTGAAGGTCTTGCTAAAATTGCCATGCCCAAAAAGATGCCTATTATAAAGGCATTAATTAACTTATTTTCTACCTTCTTATTTTTTGCAATAAAGTAAAAACTTAAAGTAAAAAATAACATGGTAAATATCTCACTTTGAATTAAATGAGTTGTTGATAAAATATTGGGGTTAAACAGAAAAATTACAACTAAAATTAATTTATATATATATTTTTGATTATTTATTAACTTTATTAATAGAAAGGAAGTGAATATAGTTGCTATAATTTGTAATATAATAAAGGGAATATAAGAGTCATTTTCCGTAAATATAAAACTAAAAGATATTATTATAGGTATGATTGGAGTTCTATATACTGCTTGGTTACTATATTCTGTATTTTCTATAAAATTATGATTTAAAAAGAAATTTTTTGCGGGTGTTATCCATGACAAAGCATCTGCAGACGCACTAATTCTTGTATTGTTGTCTACAAATAATAATAATAATAAATTAATTACTATCCATATGATATATATATTTAATAAAAAAAAATTATATTCTTTTTTATTCATTAGTAACCATTATTTCTTTTAATGTTTGTTTAAGTCCTATTTTCCAATCTAACTGCTTTATACCTATGCTATTTAATAAAGAATTATTAAGAACAGAATAATTTGGTCTTAAAACTTTAGAAGAATAATCCTTATCACTTATTTTGTTAAGTTTAACCTTATAATTGATTATACCAAGTTCTCTTTTATATTGTAATATTTGCCTAGCAAATTCGTACCAAGAAACTTCTCCTTTCGCTGTTGCATGAATAAGTCTTAAATCTTTATTAAAATTAGTTTTTATTTTTTTATTTATAATATTACAAATTACATCCGCTAACCACCATGAAGGTGTTGGACAACTTATCTGATTTCCTACTACGTTAACAGTTTTTCTATCCTCAAATAATTTTAGCATTGTATGCATAAAGTTATTTTTTTTTGTTGCAGAGTAAACTCCACTGGTTCTTATAATGAGAAAATCAAAACCATTAGATAACAAATATTTTTCTGCTTGTAATTTAGTTTTTCCGTAAAAATTTACAGGAGATGTTTTGTCCGTCTCCTTCCAAGGAATTTTATTATATTTTCTACCAAAAACATAATCAGTAGAAATATGAATTAGTGCTTTATTATACTTATTACAATATTCAGAAATTTCTCTGATTGAATTATAATTTATTTTTGTACAAATATCTTTTTCAACTTCAGCTTTTTCTACATTTGTGTAAGCTGCACAATTAATTATATAATCTGGTGAAATAAGATTTAAATATTTAATAATAGCATCTTCAGTTAAAAAGTTTAGTTCATACTTACTGGGTCTGAATAACTTATATTTATTTTTACTTAATTTATCACATAAGCTAGAACCTAATTGTCCATTAGCTCCTGTTACTAATATTTTAATCATATTTAGGTAATCTTTTCTGTTCAAGTAAAAGTAAAGCCTCATTATCTTTTTTACTTATAATAGGATCTGAAATTGGCCATTTTATATTAAGTCTGGGATCATTCCATCTAATAATATTTTCACTTAATTTATTCCACGGTGCTGTACATTTATATTGTACAACTGCATAATCAGATAGAACGCAAAAACCGTGTGCGAAACCCTTAGGAATCCAAACCTGATGGTTGAACTGGTCGTCTAAGGTAAAAGAGTCCCATTCACCAAAGCTTGGGCTTTCTTTTCTAATATCTACTACTACATCTAATATTCTACCTAGTAGAACATATACTAACTTACCTTGCTCATCTTCTGGATACTGATAATGTAATCCTCTAATAACATTTTTTTTTGAAAAACTTAAATTATCCTGACAAAAGGTCACATCCCCTATAAGGTTTTCATAAAGTTTTTTATTCCACGTCTCTAAAAACTTACCTCTATTATCTTTATGTAAGCTAGGAATAATTTTTTTTACTCCAGTCAACCTACTATCAATCTTGTAAATCATTTTATCCCTTTAAAATATTTAATAAATATTTTCCATAATCAGATTTTATTTTTATATTTGCTAATTGTTCTAAGTTTTCATCTGTTATCCATTTATTTCTCCATGCTATTTCTTCAGGACAACATATCTTTAACCCTGTTCTTTTTTCTATTGTAGAAACAAATACACTTGCTTCAAATAATGTTTCTGCTGTTCCCGTATCTAACCAGGCTATACCTCTGCTTAATTTTTTATTAATTAAATTATTACCATTTATATAATTACTTATAATTTCTGTTATTTCTAGCTCTCCTCTATAAGATGGTTTTACTTCCTTAGCAATCATTGGTGCTTTATTATCAAAAAAATATAATCCAGTAATCGCTAAATTAGATTTAGGGTTTTCAGGCTTTTCTTCCACTGAAATAGGGTTATCGTATTTATCTAAACTAAGGATGCCATATTTTGAAGGTTCGCTTACTTGGTATGTAAAAATAGTTGATTTTGTTTGCTTATTTGCCTCTACTAATAATGGTGACAATCCTCCTCCATAAAATAAATTGTCTCCAAGTATTAAGCATGATGGACTATCATTTAAAAAGTCTTCTCCTATAAGATAGGCCTCTGCAAGTCCTTTAGGTTCTTTTTGTTCAGCATAATTAATATTTAATCCTAACTTGCCTCCATCTTCTAAGAGTTTTTTAAAGTGTGGTAAATCTTTAGGTGTAGAAATAACCATGATATCTCTAATTTGGGATAACATTAATGTTGACAATGCATAATAAATTGTCGGTTTGTCATAGATAGGTAGTAGTTGTTTGCTTACTGCAGCTGTAGCTGGATATAATCTAGTACCTAAACCTCCAGCTAAAATAATACCTTTTCTCTCTTTCATAATTCTTTTATCATTTTTTTATTAAACCCAATCTTCCACCATCATATTTTTTTTTCAATATTTCCTTCCACCACTTTTCATTATCAATATACCATTTGACTGTTTTCAGTAAACCATCTTCAATAGTAGTTTTTGGTTTCCATCCTAACTTATTAATAGCTATTTTAGAATTAATAGCATATTTTTTATCATGTCCCGGTCTATCTTTTGTAAAATATATTAAGCTAGAATGTTTGAATTTTTTTTCATTAAGTAAACTATCTAGTATTAAGCAAATTTTTTTTACTATTTGTAAATTAGTGTATCTCTGTCCACTGCCTATATTTAGGTGCCCTATCAGATCTTTCTTTTGTAAACACTGCAATATGGCATCAACCGTATCATCTACAAAAATCCATTCCCTAGTCTGCATTCCATCTCCATAAATTGGTAATTTTTTTTTATATAATGCATTAGTTATAATTAATGGCATCAATTTCTCAGGAAACTGTCTTGGCCCATAGTTATTACTAGGATGGAGTATTATATTCTTTAGCTTAAAAGTTTTATCCCAAGCCCTTATGAAAAGATCAGCAGAAGCTTTTGAAGCCGAGTATGGAGAGTTAGGCATATATCTATTATTTTCTGTTGCTGGGAAGCTTACTTCACCATAAACTTCATCTGTAGAAATTTGTACTAATTTAGTTATATTAGTTAGTTTCAATTCTTTTATACACTGAAGAAAGTTAATAACACCTAAACAATTTGTTTCTATAAATGACATGGGTCTTTCAATGGACCTATCAACATGACTCTCCGCTGCAAAGTTTATAATAAAGTTGGGTCTAAAATTTTTAATGCACCTTTCTAGTTTTTTTTTATTTAATATATCTATTTTTTTAAATTCAAAATTTTTTTTATCATTAAATCTATTAACATTATTTTTTATCCCTGAATATTTTAAGCAGTCTATAGCTAATATTTTATGTCCTTTACTAAGGGCTTTTTCTAAAAAATTAGTTCCTATAAAACCAGCTGCTCCAGAGACTAAAAGTTTTTTTTTTTCACTCATTTTGTATAACTTTTTATTTTAAATTAATCTTTAATTATTATTAACACTCATACTTAAAAAGCTAAAGTATTTTATGATAGTATACCTTTAAATCTTTAAAAACTTTAAAAGTGTCTCTAATTTTCCTTTGCTAATTATGTATTATTATTATAATTATTATATATGTTATACATAGCTGAAATTGGAATGAATCATAACGGAAATTTTGGTTTAATTCACGAACTAATAAAACAAGCAGCCTTATCGGGTGCTAATATTGCTAAATTTCAATTAGGTTGGCGAGATGGTAAAGATGATATAAATTATATTAGCGACTCTACAATTAAACTAATTAAAAAAATATCTAATTATTACAAAATAGAGCCAATGTTTTCAATTATTACTGAAAAAGCCTTCCATCAAATAAAAAAATTTTCTTTTAATAGATATAAGATAGCATCTCGTACACTAATAGATAATTTACCTTTAGCTGAAAAAATTATTTCTGAAAATAAAGAAACCTTTGTTTCTCTAGGCATGTGGAATAAAAAAAATATACCTTTTAAAAATAAAAAAAATGTAAAAATTTTATGGTGTAAATCTCTTTATCCTACTGCTCCCTGGGAAATAAAAAATTTTCCAAAATCATTTTCAGGAAAAGGTTACTATGGTATAAGTGATCATAGTATAGGAATTGAATTAGCGCTTATTTCAATAACAAGAGGAGCAAGAGTTATAGAAAAACACTTTACACTAGATAAGTCTGATACCACTATTAGAGACCATGCTCTAAGTCTGACACCTAATGAGTTCAAACAAATGGTTGACCTTGGAAATGCAATAAACAATATGTGTAATACTATTAAATAAAAATTTACTAAAATATAAAAAAAATTCTTTACTATAATTTAATGGATGTAATATGAAAGATATAAGCGTTATAATTGCTGCTAGGATGGGATCCAGTAGATTTAAAGGAAAAACTTTATCAAACTTACATGGGAAACCTTTATTATACAGATTGATTGAAAGAGTAAAATATTCTCAATATATTGACGATATAATTCTTGCTACTACAAATAATCCTGAAGATGATTTATTAGAAGATTTTTGCTTTAAAAATAGTATATCTTGCTACAGAGGCTCTGCAGATGATGTATTATTAAGGTTAAAAGAAGCAGCTGTTAAATCAGGAAAAAAGAATATTTTAGAAATATTAGGAGACAACCCTTTAATTCACTCAGAAATCATAGATACATGTATAAATAAATACTTTTCCTGTGAGGCAGAATATCTGGCCACTGCAACAAAAGAATACCCATATTTAATAAATAAACATAAATTATTTCCGATAGGAATAAGAGTACAGGTCTTCTCATTAAAAACTCTACTAAAGTGTGAAAGTCTAGCAAAAGAAAAAAAATATAGAGAACATGCAACAATGTTTATTGCAGAAAATCCAAAAATTTTTAATTCCATATTTTTAGAAGCCAAAGGTAATTTTGAAAAATATAATAGACCAAATTTAACTTTTGCTGTTAATTATAAAGAAAATCTTAAACTTATTAATTATATTTATTCAAAAAACTATATAATAAATAAAAATTTCTCTATTTTAGATGCAATAAATACATTTGATAAAAACCAAAAATTAAAAAATTTAATGTATCCATTAAATTAGTTTAAAGTAATGATTTATTTTTTTCTAAAGAAGATTCCAAGGCTTTAATTAAGTCTTCATCATTAGTTTGTAATTTTAACATAAAATTCTCTAGTATTTTCAAGTCAAGTTTATTTATTACAGTCTTTTTATTACCTATTTCATAATTAGTATTAGCTTTTTTAATTGGTTTGATTTCTTTATAAGTGATATTTAATCTGGATAAAAAACTTTGAATTTTTTTTGGGTAATCTAAATCTTCAGTTTTAATAACAATACATTTATTAATTTTTTTTAATTTAGAAATACTTTTGTACCTAAGGTATATTTCGGCCCATGCCCATAAATAATACTCTTCTTTAAGAAAGTTAGAACAGTCCATTTTTAATAAGTTACTATTAGCACTAGGAAGAGAATTGTCTTTTAGAAAATCCTTATCTCTGTTCATAAAGCTTTTCATATTAAACAATGGATCTCTAACTAGAAAAACGATTGAAAAGGAGTCCAATATGTTATTTATTCCTTTATATAAACCTCTAGCATAAAATTTACTGATATCAAAATAATAATTAGCATTATTGAAAACCATTTTTTTTTTTTATTTTTTTTATTTTTTTCTTAGCTATTAAATCTATATATTCATATTGTTCACTTTCATAACAATTTAAAACCTTTCCTCTTCCTAACAACTCATTAGTTTCAAAAAACTTTCTTCTAAACTTTTTTTCTAAATCTCCTAAAAATAATGGTAAATAAGGTTTAATATTAGGTGCTTCAAATTCAGATATACAGTTTGTAGAATATGTTTCAATGATTTTATGAAGAGTTTCCTGCCCACTTCTACCAGTTGTAATTGTAAAAATATAATTTTCTTTCAAATTATTTCCAAGAAAAAGTTTTTATCAAATCTTTAACGTAATGAGTTTGTATTAGATTCATTCTTCTTCCTGAAGATGGGTACCCTAAAGCTGTTACTAATATCATATCTTTTGCAGAAATTTCCTTAATCTTATACAAATAATTTAGACATTTAGGGATATGTTCTAAACTATTTTTATAAAATTTTGTTTTAAAAAAAATACCTTTTGTTCCTGCAAAAATATTAAAGCTTCTTACCAAATTCTTATCATTACTTACTGCAATTATTGGCTGGCTTAACATTTGACTTGCAATAATCCTTGCAGCATAACCAGAAATTGTGATTGCTATAATCTTAGATATAGGCAAATAATTACATAAACTCTTAATTGCAGTTGAAGCACCTAATTCTTCACTATGTTCCTGTATTTGATTTATTTTAATTATTTTGTCTTTATGGTTTATTGTTTTATTAGCAATTTTAGACATTACTTCTATAGACTCAACAGGAAAATTGCCAATTGCAGTTTCACCTGAAAGCATTGTAGCCGTTGCTCCGTCAAGTATAGAATTTGAAATATCTAAAACTTCTGCTTTAGTGGGATAAGGGCTTAATATCATATTATCCAGCATTTCAGTTGCAACTATTATAGGCTTTGAAAATTTAATACAGGTACTTATAATTTTTTTTTGATTAATAGCTAAGGTTTCTATATTTGTTTCTGTTGAAAGGTCTCCTCTATCTATCATTATACAATCAGCATTTTTTACTATATCTTCTAAGTTATTGATACCTGCCTGATTTTCTACTTTTGCTATTACTTTAGGAGTTTGTTTTTTGATAATATTTTTAATCTTAATCAAGTGTTCACCTGATTCTATAAAACTCAGCCCTATAAAATCTACTTTATTTTCTACAGCAAATTTTATCATTTCTTTATCCCTATTAGTAATTAAACTTCCTTTTAGGTTTACGTGAGGCACATTTATACCTTTTGAGCTCTTTAATACTCCTTTAGTATTAGCCTTTAAATAAATATCTTTTTTAATTACTTTAATAACTTGAAACTTCAATGTCCCGTCATCAGCAAAAACAGTGTCTCCTTTTTTTAGATAAAGGTGGAGTTTATTGTTGGTAATAGATACTTTTTTAAAACCGTTCCAGCCTTTTTCGGTTGTAATAATTATTGTTTCATTTACATCAAAACTTGGCTCATTTTTAAGTTTTATAGTTCTAATTTTTTTTCCAGGAATATCTAGCAATATAGGACAATATGGGGTATATTTTTTAATTTTTTTAATAGTATTTTTATGCCACTCTAAAGTGTTGTGAGAACCATTAAGGCGTGCTATAGACATTCCTGCTAGATACATTTTTTCTAAATATACTTTTTTTGCTGTTTTTGGTCCTATAGTAGCAACTATTTTAGTCCTTTGAGATTTATAATTCATCTTTATCTATGAAAACTTTCCTGTTTTTTAATAAACTTACTATTTGTTTTCTCATAAATATATCTTTTATATTCAAATTGTCTATTAAAGCTTTTCTAATTTTTGTTCCACTTACTTCAATTCTTGATTCAGGATGAATGCAATGTTTATCTGTCGTAATTTTCTTACAATTTTTACAATAAAAGGGACCTCTAACCTTAATAATTTTTATATTAATCTCTTTTTCTAGCTTAATACATAAATTTTGAGCTTCATATTCACCATAATATTTTCCCACACCTGCATGATCTCTTCCCACCAAAAAATGAGTGCACCCAAAGTTCCTCCTAATTAATGCATGAAATATTGCCTCTCTTGGCCCTGCATATCGCATATAAGTTGTTAAGGCTCCCAATATTATTTTTTCTTTGGGATATATATTATCAATTAAATATTTATAACTTTCCATAACAGCATCAGGTAAAAAGTCTCCTATTTTCTTTTTTCCTATTAATGGATGAATAAATAGACCGTCTACTTCATTTAAAGCATCTAATAAAATATACTCGTGGGCTCTATGAGGAACATTTCTAGTTTGGAATGCAGCTACAGTTTTAAATCCTAAATCATTAATTTTCGTAATACAATCCTTTGGTGATATAGTATATTTAGAGTATCTATGCTTAATTTCAAAAAATGAATTAACCCTGCCTCCTATAAAATATTTTCCCATCTTTTTAAGCATAATGTATCCTGGGTGGTTGCTATCTTCAGTTCCGAAAAGTTTTTTTTTAAATTTTAAAAAGTCTGGCTTAAATATGTCTTTTGCTATTAATGACCCTACCTTTTGATACTGATATTGAAGAGTTATTTCCTGACCTATTTTGATTTTATCTATATGGCTTTCTAACAACGGCAATATTACAGGCAAGGGAAATAATTTTCCGTTATGCAGCCGCATTTTATTGCATACAGATATAAAGTCCTCTTCAGTCATAAACCCTTGTAATGGATGAAAAGATCCATTACTTATTTTTTCTAGTTCTAAATAACTATCAAAGGAAATATCTATGATCAAACTTTAAACTCATTACTAAAATTTGATAGGTTGTTTAGAACTTTTTTAACAGAGTTTTCTATAGTATTTTCTTTATCCATATTTATTAATAAATCATATGCCTCTGGTTCATTCCATTTAATATCTAATCCAACTATATTTTTTTCTTTACCACTTTTAAATTTTTTATATAAGCCTTTTGGATCTCTCTTTTGTAATAATTCTACAGATGCTTGTAGATATATTTCATAATATTTTTTAAAATTTTTTCTGTTCCAATACATCAGCTTACTATTACTAAATAATGCTGAAACTAAGACTATTAGCTCTTGCCTTTCTAAAAATAAACAAAGATTTTGAATTCTTTTTATTTGTTTAATCCTAGATTTTTCATCATAACCAAGGTCTTTACCGTACAACTCTCGAATTATGTCACCATCTACACAAACTAAATGCTTTATCTTTGATTTATACTTTTTAAATATACCTTTAGCTATTGTAGATTTACCTACCCCTGATAATCCTGTGATCCATATTATCATATTATTTCTTTTGCCAGTTAGTTCCCAAATTATTTTTTTCAGCTATAAGAGCATATAACGAAACATAATTTCTTGCTATATTCTTGTTTTTAATGAAATTTAAGTATGACTGTGAGCTAAAACCTCTTATATTTTCTGTCCAATAATTAATATATTTTTTTTCAAACTCATACCAATTTTTTTTGCCAATAAAGAAAAAAATAATCTTAAATAAAAATCTTATAAATATCATTTCTTTAGGAGATATATACGATTTAAATGTAAATTTTTTTGTCCAAACATCTGCATAGTTTAATTTTTTAAGAGTATCTTTATAAAGCCTTTGATCTATTTTATATTTCAGGGGTACTTTTTCCCAATATTTTATAAATGATTTATTCCATAACGGAAGAGTCCAGTTTATTTCAAAAAAGTCATAAATTCTTTGACTATTAACTACATACTTAGTTTGTCTGTTTTCGTACTCTAAAAGTTCTAAAACTCCAAATAATGATATTTTTTGTTTGTTTTTATTGCTTGTTTCTAATTGGACCTTTAATTTATCTTTAATTATCTTCTTATTTTCAAAAGTTTTTAAAGTATTCCATAAAGAATAATGCTTTTCTATATGAATATTGAATATTTTATTTAATATTTTAGAAGAATTGAATTTCCTTAAAAATAGACCTAATATATCTTTAGGTATGTGCCCTCCTGAAATAAAATCTCCTGAATTTCCATTTATAATTAATGAGTTTTTGCATATATATCCATTTTTTTTCAAATAACTAATTGCATATAGCCCCTGAATAGTTGAGACTGCAGCTCCATCTACCGTATAGGTAAGGTATTTTTTATAGGTTTTAGAGTTATAAAACTTTTTTATACCAATATGACTAATTTCAACAAAAGTCCAATCATACCCAAGTACATTTGCTATTTTTTTTGAGGCAGTAGCTTCAAAATTATTTTTAATACCATATGAGAAACATTTTACATTTTCATATTTTTCCTTCTTTAGTCCAGATACTATTAATCTAGAGTCTAGACCTGCTGATAAGGGAACTATAATTGTTTTTCCCTTGGCATCTAAAATTAATTTTTTAATTAATTTATTTATTTCTACTACAAGTCTTTGTTGTAACTTTTTATAACCTAAATTTTTTACCTGCCTAGGAATGTAGGTAAAATATCTTTCTGTAAAAATAATATTTTTATTGTTTGAATATAGATATCCACCTGCTAATAAACTATTAACTTCTTTCCAGAGTGTCCCCTCTCCTATAGTATAACCTGACATTCTAAAGGCAATCAGTTGTTCTTGATCTATACGTTTACCTTTAAGTAAACTTGCCTGCGGAGAAATAAATAATTTATTATTTTTTTTTCTCCAAAATATTGGATAACCTCTTGTATAATCAACTACTGCAAGAGTCCAGTAATTAGAAAAGATTACTACACCAAAATGTTCTCCTAAAAGTCGTATTATTTTTTTTATTATACTAGCATTTAAAATTTTATATTTATTTATGTATTCTAATATTTTGTCGAGTTGTTCTTCACTTTTGTAACCTGCTAACCAGATTTGGCATTTGTTAAAATTATAACATTTCCACTGTTTTAACTTTCCTTGTAAAAATATATTATTGTGCATTCTATAACTCTAAAATTAATTATTTAAATTTGTACCATAAATTATATGATTATTCTTTTTTAAAACTTGTATAAATTTTTTTAAGTTTTTCTTGGTAACTTTTTCTATCAAAGATTTTCCTTGAAAGTTTAAGTGAATTTTTTGAGAAAGTATTTAATTTTTTTCTATTATAATAAATATTTTTTATGGCCTCTACATAATTATTTAAATTCCACTCATTCATCAATATTCCTGTAACATTATTTTGCACAAATTTATTATATTTTCCATGGCTTATTACAGGCACTCCTAAAGTCATAGCTTCAATAATATTTCTACCCCAGGGATCATTATTTTTTGAGGGATGAATTAATAAATCAGCTTTTCTAAGTTTTTCTTCAGGGTTACTTGTAAATCCTCTAATTCTAATAATGCTCTCTAAACCATTTTTCTTTATTTTCTTTCTTATGTAAGATGAGTAGCTTTTTTTAAAGATAAAGAAATATCTTTTTAAATAATCCTGGCCATAGATTTCTATTTTTACATTTAACCCTATCTCATTAAAACTATTTGCTAGGTCTAAAAGCCTATCTATACCTCTTCCTGGATCTATAGTTCCTAAGTATATAATTTTTAAAATTTTAGTTGAAAAAGTTTTTCTTTCACTTTTATTTAATGTCATATAGGAAGCGTTATATAAAACTGAATTAGGTATTTTATTTACTAGAATTCCTGCTTTTTTTGCTAAATTGTACTGATTCTCAGTAATAAAGATTAAGTAATCAATATTATTATTGATGTATTTAGCATATTGTTTATAATAAAAATTATTTTTAATGATACTAGATCTAAAATGAAGAATTGTCTTAAATTTTTTTATTTTTTTAGTTAATAAATAATGAAGTGGTACTAATCCCTCATAATTTAAATGCACAATATCTGGATTAATTGAAGCTATTTTGTGAATAAGCCTTTTCATAAAAAAAAGCTTATATCCATTTACTAAAATATTTCTTAGATTTTTTTTAGGCAAGGGGATAATACTTACTATTTTTGGTTCTACATAAAAATTTATATTCATCTTGGTAAGTTTTTCTGTTGTAGGGCCTTTCTTTTTACAAATTACAACTGGCTCGAAAAGCTTATTATTTAAATTTGATACCATATTGAATAAACTTCTTGAGGAACCTCCATATCCACCTTCGATATCTATATATAAAATTTTAAGTTTTTTCATAATTCTATTTTGAGATACCTTATTTTATTATTAATAATCTTTATAAGAGTAAATTTTCTTTTATATAGAAACTTAATTTAAACTTATTAGTATTCTATTGAAACTAAATAATATCATAAAAAAAGAATTACTATTACCACTTTTAAGTGAAGATGATTGATATAATACTTTTTTTATTTATAAATAATAATTAATTAGAGGATAAAAGAATCTTTTAAACATGACAACCACCATCAGATTAATCTTTATAAATTAAATGCAGCTGTAAAGTTTGCTTTTTTTGTTTATTATTTGTTAGTTTTTGATATAAATAATATGTTTATTAATTTATGAATATATTAAAATTAGTATTATATATAAGCAAAGCTTAAATTTATTATTTGCCGGATTAGCTCAGTCGGTAGAGCAACTGATTTGTAATCAGTGGGTCGGGAGTTCAAATCTCTCATCCGGCACCATTTTTAACTATACTACTT
>MDSW01118633.1_pt1 | contig 30114 bp, 16 predicted proteins | sample 811171 | NCBI WGS metagenome assembly MDSW01 (sample SAMN05326641, study PRJNA326480) | marine metagenome | isolation source: seawater | place: Atlantic Ocean: North West | collected 2012 | reverse complement strand
GGCGCGATATTGGCGGCGAGGTTGGGCGGCGGCGCGGCCGCTCGCGGGTTTGCGTGGCGTGCACTGCACGTGCGCGACGTTCGTCAAGGGGAAAGACGGCGACAACGATGGGGCAAGGATCCTCTTGGGCTCGAGCGATGGGCGCGTGTTCGACGTGCGCGTGGACGCAGCGGACACGCGACGGTTTGAAAAATCGTGCGAAGTGGCGTTAGAGTTGCGAGACGGGAAAGCCATCACGGGAGTGTGCGCGACGAAAGATCGCGCGAGCGATGGTAGTGAAAGGTTCGGGGCACTGATTACGACGCCGTCGAAATTGTACGCGTTCGTGGGGTCGTATTCATTAGAGTCCGTGCTCGCCATGGCACGCGCCCGACCGAGCGGTTTCGAGGCGGCGGTTGAGATGCCCGTGGAGAGCGATAGGAGTAAGCTGTGCGTGTGGCGAAAGCGGCGATCATCAACGCCTGATCGCATGGCGTGGCTCACCGGGGCTGGGGTTTATCGCGGGAAGCTGAATTTCAAAGTCGACGACGCTTCAAGCGTGTTGGAGCAACACGGCGCGCTCCCCTTTCCAAAACTAGAAGACGACGAATCGGGGAACGACGCCCCGATTTCGCTTGCGATGACGGAGCATCACATTTTATTGCTATACTCGACGCGTTTGGTGGCCATGAATTCAATCACGGGAGATGTGGAAGGGACGATTAAACTACCCCTAGGTGGCGCGTCGACATTCGCTTTCACCGATCCTGCGACGTCTGTTCCGTACGCGGCGAACGCAGAGAATTTGCTACAAATCGTCGTTACAAACGAAGATGCAAACATGTGGCGAGTGTACTGCGACCAGAATGATTACGACCAAGCGATTACGGCGTGCAAGTCTGATTTACAGCGGCAGTTCGTGTACACTGCTCGAGCAGAACGCGCGTTGAAATTGAAACGCTTCGACGAAGCCGCGACGGCGTTTGCCAACGCCGGCATCGCGCACGCAATCGAAACGATCGCAAAAACGTTCGTTGACTTGAACGCAAAAGACGCACTGTATGCGTACATGGAAGGGCGGTTACGCGGCTTACCGCAAGACGATGCGGCACGACGTTTGATCATCGCCATGTGGTTGCTTGAGGAGTACGTCAAGATTGCGAGCTTCTCTCGCAACGAGGCGAACGACTTCAAGGTTCGAGAGTTTTTGCGAGAAAATTTCGAGAGCCTGGACGAACGGGAAGCGTTGCGAATTTTAAGCGAAGCTGGTCGTATCGATGACGAAATTTACTTTGCCGAACTGTGCGGTGATTACGACAGGGTATTGGATCATTTCATGCAAATCGGCGACGCGAGAAAAACTTTAGAAATCGCGGCTTCGCCTAAAGTACCGCGTTCAACGTTGAATCGAGTGTTGCCGACACTCATTAAGGCACTGCCAAAAGACTCGATCGATTTCATGCTATCACGACCGAAGAAGGATGACGATGTGAAAATTATAGAGGCTTTGGCTCGCGACGATGCGTCCTACGCGGCGTCAGAGACGAGTGAATCGCTGGCTGCATACTTGACGAGATATTTAGAGTCCATCACGGCGAAACCGGACGGCGCAGCTCGCGGCGACGCCACGGTGCACGATCTTCTGCTCGATGTGTACATCAAACAGCTAGAATCCTCACCCACCGTGGTGGCAACGTTGAACAAGTACATACTCGACGCCGTGGATGAAAGCACTAATGCGCCGTACTACGACGTACATTATGCGATTCGTATGTGCGAAAAACATGGCGCACATCGAAGCGCTGTGTACGCATACTGTGTATCTCGGGATTTTGACATGGCCATGCACGTCGCGTTGACAACGCTTCAAGATGTGGAGTTGGCAAAAACCGTGACGAAAAAAGCCGCCGAGTCGAAATCAGATGATCCAAACGAAGACGAAATCACGCAGAAAAAACTGTGGATTGAGATTGCAAAGTGGTCGATTCGCAAGTCTGGTGCACTGGACAAGGCAATGGCATCGATGGACGAAGACGAAAAGCGCACCGCGATTCGCAGCGCGCTGAGCTTTTTGAATGAAACCAACGGCGCGTTGCGTGTGGAGGACATTCTTCCTCTCCTTCCCGACTTCACCATCATCGACGACGTGAAGGACTTGGTGCTGCAGTCTCTCACAGAGCATCGAACGGAGATCGAACAATTGAAAGAAGGCCTAGAAGAGATCACCGCCTTCACGCAAGACGTCCAGGACGATATCGAGGAGATGGAACAGAAAACCATCGTCATCTCCAAGGATACGAAGTGCTTTGAATGCGGCAAGCCTGTGGTGCGTTTGCGTCTGATGGAGACGGCGGATGATCCAAACTTACTCGCCCCGTTCTATGTCTTTCCGTGCGAGATGGCGTATCACACTGAGTGCCTACTCCGACGCACGCTACCTCTCATGCTCATCGATCAACGCAAACGAGCGTTGGCGCTCATGCGTGCGCTCAAGGTGCCGCTCCCGCGACGGCTCAAGCCCGAGACAAAGTTTTGGGGCGCGCCGCCGAAATCTGCCACCGGTCTCACCACCGCCGAAGCCGTGAGTGAGCTCGAAGACATCTTATGCGCAGACTGCCCAGATTGTGGCGCGCACGATTTACGTCTCATAAACCTCCCAATCTTGACACCAGAAGAGGAAGCCTTGGACGAGGAACTCGTGCGTTTGCTCCCGCCCGAGTGGTTCGAGCCCATGCACGCAGCCATCAACATGAACGACCCCGCGGAGACGTACCTGACCATGGAAGATTTCAAAAAAATAGATCTCGGCGAGGGATGGCCCGATCACGACTTCTTCCGCACGTTTTAGAATTTTAGACATCCATGTTGAAATCGACGGAGCCGTCGCTTATCCACAGCCCGTGCGCGCGCAGAGTCTCCACAGCGCGACGTGATGCATCGCGTCCTCGCTCGAACTTCTCTGCGGGCATCGCGTCACGACTTAACGACATCAATCTCCAGTCCCGCGTCGCACGCGCGTCGTCGCGCGATGCCCGCGCTGTCGTCCCGAGCCGACGCCGACTCGAAATCTGTCCCCACCGGGTCGCGAGAGCCACACTTTCGGTTCGGTTTGCTCGCCGACATACAGTACTGCGACGGCGACGACCGCAAAAACATCACCGGAACGCAAATGCGGAGGTACAGGAACACGCTGAACGTCGCGGAACGGGCGGTGGAGTATTTTAACACGCACGAGTGTGACTTTTTGGTGCACAACGGAGACATCACCGACCACCAGTGCGCGTTTGATTTCGCGAGCGATGATTTTAAGCCCATCGAGCGCGGAAGAGAGGATTTAGGGGCGGTGATGCGGATATTGAGCCGAGCGAAGTGCGCGGAGTGGTTGTTCACGGTTGGGAATCACGAGCTGTATAATTTTACGCGAGAGGAGTTGCGCCAAGGCGTGGCGAGTCCTGGGAATTCGTTGAATTTGAAATGCTCGAACGCGGATGGGGAGTTTTATTACTCCTTCAAAGCCGGACCGGGATGGCGAGTGATGGTGCTGGATCCGTACGCGGTGAGTATTTATCGCAAAGGTCGCCAGCAAGGGCTGTGCGAGGAAGCGGTGGAGCTGTTGCGCAAGCACAACCCAAACGTCGACTTGTTCGTCAAGGAAAATCCAGACGTGATAGAGACCGAACGCATGAGCGGGACTTTTCCGTACTTCAAAGACATCGAGGGGCTGGCTGGGCGATGGGTGCCGTTTAACGGAGGATTGGGGAAAGAGCAAATCGCCTGGGCTCGCGAGACGATTCGCGCCGCGAGCGCCGCAGACGAAAAGGTGTTAATCTTCTCTCACTTGCTCATCCACCCGCACTCCACGGCGAAAAGATCGGGCAAGACTTTGATGTGGGACTACGACGAAATTTTAGAAATTATCGAGGCCGAGGAAACGCGAGGGTGCGTGAAGTGCGTAGTCTCCGGCCACCAACACGAAGGCACAAAGTGGCAGTGCGAGAAAACGGGCGTGCATTACATCGGCATGGAGAGCCCGATGCTAGCCATGGACGTGTCCCCGGGACCATTTGCCATCGTTGAAGTCTTCGATGATGAAATTGTATTCAAAGGGTACGGGCGAAACGAGGACTCGCTCTTATTCCCTTTCAATCCAGAAGAACCACCGACGGAGCCGTTGTTGTGCAGTCTTCGCGTGAATTCGCATGATCCTTAGAGCGCCCATCACACCACGTGTTGTATTACTTTTACAATCCTTGTTAGTCATATTCTGTCGCTTTGCGATCGTCGCGCGCTTTCATCGGACGAAATCTCAGACGCAATGGCGTCTTTTGCGATTTCGTCGTCACGCGCGCGCGGACGTCGCTGCGCGAAAACAAATCTACTACTTTGACGCGACGAAAATCACCACCCGAAACGCGACACGCGCGGTTTATTGTAGTACTTTTGATGGTACTCTTCGGCATCCCACCACGGTGTCGCTAAAGAGACCTCCGGCGGGTAGATATCGGTGAAGAACTTTCGCTGCACTTGCTTCTCGCGCGCTTCCTTGGACGCCACCGCTTTTTCGTACTGCTCGGGCGTCTGCGCCCAAATAGCGCTCTTATACTGCGCTTTGCTTTCGTACGTGGGTTGATGCTCGCTCCAAAACTGTTCCAACAGCTTATCGAAGCTCGTCGTCGCCGCGTCGTACGCCACGTAATACCCCTCCGTGTGCCCGGTTCCTCCGGCACACACCGCTGAATACGTCGGGAAATCGCTCTCGCCTCCTGTGTACCCGACCCTGACGTTCTTCACGCCCTTGAGCGCGCTGAACGAGGCGTCGGGCCCCCAAAATCACCCAGAGGCGAAGACGGCGAGTTGGCAATTTTCCGGGACGACGAAACCATCGCCGCGGTCGGTGCGCCGCGCGTCCTTGCTCGCGGGCATCGCGGCGAGCGCGCGGACGTTTCTTTTGTTCGCGGACGCGCGCGAGGGAGCGGCGACGCGCGCGGTCGCGACGGCAGCGCGCATCGGGACGCGCGTCCCGGTGTGACGTGGCCGCACAGATTTCGACCGCGCGGGCGCGCGCGGTCGAAATCTGAGGCGCACACCGGCGCGACGCGACGCGCGCGCGAGACGAAAGCTAGAGATATGATGAGTAAAAATATTAATCTCGCGCGCGACGACGACGGCGAGCGCGCGATCAGCGCAGGATGACCAGAGACCAATCCGGGAACTTTGCGTTCCAGTATCGAACGCCCATCTGCGCGAGCGTTCGCGAGTTATCGTCAAACTTCTTCCCCGCGTACGCCAAGCGCATGAGCCCCGGTATGACTCCAGTTTTATCCGCGATGAGCTTTTTCACCTCGTTCACGCGCGTGGTGTCCGAGACGTCGATCCAGAACGGCCCTCCGTACTCGCAGTCGACGTGCAGCATGCTCGTGACGAGCAGACGCAGCGTCTTCGGCGGCTTTCTCATCGCCGCCACTTTCGCGTCGATGAAGCTCCCGAGCGGAATCCCTTTCGCCACGGCCTCGGCTTTATCCTTCAAGTATTCCTCGCGCGTCGGATCGTACATGGGCGTCCACTCCGAGCTCACCCCTCCCTCCCCGCGCGTCGCCGGCGCGTACCTCTCATCCTCCTCGTACCACGGGTACCCACCGTTCGGCGGGATCGTCGCCGTCGCCCCCGACCCCCCGGTCCCGGGCGCGTTGTTATACTTTGAAAACGCGAGGTCCGAGCTTCGATACGTCGGCATCGCGTCCGTCCGCGTCGTCCTGTGCCGTTTTTCGCGGCCGTTTTTCTCGAGAGATCCAAACCGTTTTTTATCTGACGCGACCGCGCGAGGCGACGTCGCGCGAGTGGATAAGGCGCCTCACCGCGACGCGCGCGCGCGCGACGCGCGCGGAGGCGCCGAAAAGCTAGGACCGCGCTCGAGAATGACGCGCGCGTCGATCTGTCGCGCGGCGCCCGCGCGCGCCGCGCGCGCGGCGCCGCGCGCGCGCGCGAACGCGCGACGTGCGGGACGCATCGCGACGACGACGCGCGCGGCGTCGACGACGGACTTCCCGAGCTTCTTCCCGCCCGAAGTGCGCGAACTCGAGGAACCGGCGGCGATCGCGATGGCGCGGCGGTGCCGATCGGTGTCGGTGGACGTCCCGGGGCGGGCGAAGGCGGTGCTGACGTCGTGCGCGGGCGACGCGGGGCCGGCGGGGAGCGACGCGGCGCCGTTCGTGCTGCTGCACGGATTCGATTCGTCGTGTTTGGAGTACAGAAGGTTGTTTCCGAAGCTCGCGGCGAAGGCGGAGACGTGGGCGGTCGATTTGTTGGGCTGGGGGTTCACGGACGCGCAGGATGGAGGGATCGGGGATTACTCGCCCGAGGCGAAGCGAGCGCACTTGTACGCGTTTTGGAAGGCGAACGTCGGGCGGCCGATGGTGCTGTGCGGTGCCTCGCTCGGGGGAGCCGCGGCGATAGATTTCGCGACGAATCATCCGGAGGCGGTCGAAAAGCTCGTGTTGATCGACGCGCAAGGTTTCATCGAAGGTCTCGGGCCGATGGGCGCGTTGCCGCGGCCGGTGGCGAAGATGGGCGTGAACATTTTGCGCACGACGGCTTTGCGCAACGCGGCGAATCAAATGGCGTATTACGACAAAGCGACGTTCGCTACCGATGATGCGCTTCGCGTCGGGCGCTTGCACACGTTTGCGCCGCAGTGGTGCGACGCGACTTTGTCGTTCATGCAATCCGGCGGGTTCAAGGTGAGAAACTCCATCGCGAAGGTGCCGATGGAGACGCTCGTGTTGTGGGGTCTTGAAGACAAAATCTTGGAGCCCAGCTATGCTGAAAAGTTCATGAACGAGCTACCGAACGCACGATTGGTGTGGGTCGAAAAGTGCGGGCACGTCGCGCACTTGGAGCAACCCGATTTCATGTGCCAGACGCTTTGGGATTTCGCGGGAAAGACGAGCGCGGCGACGGCGTAGAACTGAAATTTCCATAAATTGCGTTGAAATATATATTGCATCAGATCGTTAGTGCATAAACGCTTTTCTTATTCGAATTAAAGTCGAATTAAACGACTTGCAACGGCATCGTCGTTTGCGGCTCGCCGACGAGGATAAAGCTCACGGTGTATACCGGAGCGGCGCCGATCGGCACTTGCAGCGCGCCTCCAAACATCGACATTCCGGGCATTGCGTACATTTTCCCCAGGAAAACGCCCGGGTAAATCGGTCGCAACTCATCGCGGAAGTACGTAAAGTCGTGATTGAACGAGCTGTAATCGACGACGACAGCGTTCGTGCCCGGCTGAAAGTTGGAAGGACTGATTTCGGCTCGGCCCGGGTAGAGTTCGATTGGCTCCGCCAGTCGTGGGAAGACGCTGTTCAGTAAGGTGCCGTAATTCAACTGAATCAGATTCCTTACTGACGAAGGATCGATTTGATCAAAGACTTTGCCGCGCCAGCTGTCGAAATTGAATGTTCTACGAACGCCGTACGCGCGGGCGATCGCTTCGTACGTCCCGGTACCGAGGATACACCCCTCGTAGCGACCTCGAGGAATTTCTGTGCCGGAAAAGTCCGCGGCTTGCCAGTACGCGTCGTCCATCGCCGTGTCGTCGAGATTCGCGCGCAAGAAATCAGAGCCACACACATCGTTTTCGACAAATTTACTCACGTTCAACGGGTTGTATCCAAACTGGCCGTCGTCATCGACGTACGAATATAGATTTTGGGCAAAGGTTGAGTTCCAGCTCGTCGGCGCGAGCGCCGCTCTCGCGCTTTCATCTGACTGGCGCTCGACCGTGGCTGTCAAATTGAACCGCAAGAGCTCAGAAAAGAAAAAAGTCGTGGCGCGATTCACCACGCGCTCGACGAACGTCGTCGGCCCGAAGAGGGTGTTATCGGTCGCAAAGTCCAGAAAGTAATCTAGCACGGGCGTCGACGTTTCCTCGCCGCTTTGTCGCGCGAGAATCCAATCCAACACTGGCGTCGCAGTTTCCTCACCGCTTTGTCGCGCGAGAATCCAATCCAACACTGGTGTACCGTCGCCCTGAGATCCCAAGAGCTTTCGTCGAGCGATCGCGCTGGTGTACTCCGAATCCGACGTCCGGTCGTCGAGCGTCCTCGCGCTCGCCGCTGTCGCGCAGCCAAGCGCCGCCAAAACCAGCAGCGCCGTCCCCGCCTTCTTCATCGCACATCGCGCGCCCTTCACGAACCGCACGTTCACGAAGAATTTTCGCGTCATTTTCCGTCGCGTTCGTCTCGCGTTCGTCGTGCGCGTCGCGTAATGCCGCCGCCTCGAAACGCTCAATGTGACGGTTAAAATCCATTCGCCTCGAAACGCGCGACTTCGCGCCTCGAAACCATCGACGGTGGCGTCGCGCGTCCGAGTCGACGCGCGGCGCGCGAGCGCATTCGCACTCCATGTCCGCGTCGCCCGCGTCGCTCGTCGCTCTCGCGCGTCGCGTCGCGCAGTGGCGCGCCGTCGACGATGACGCGCGTGGCGGCGGCGTCGTCGCGCGCGCGAATCCCAAGGCGTCGCGCCGCGCGCGCCAGCGGAGAGAACCGAACGAAAGCCACCCGAAACGCAAGTACACGATCGAGGAGCGTTTGAAGCACAAGGGCGTGGACGTCGAGCGGGCGCGGATGGGCGGCGCGCGGGACCGGGACGGCGGCGGCGGCGGGGCGGCGTCGAGCGCGGCGGTTTCGACGAGTGGAGACGTCCCGAAGGGCGAAGACGTGTGCGAACGCGTGGCGGAGTTGGCGTTCAGGCAAGACGCCGAGGGGTGGCCGGCGCAAAAGACGGAGGCGTGGGCGTTCGCGCGGGCGAGCGCGTTGACGGCGAGCGACGTCGGGCGAGTGTTGAGCGGCGACGGCGCGAAAGTCTTGATGCGCAAACAGCGCACGCGAGCCGCGGAGCAGGCGTTAGAGCGCGACCGTGCGACTTCGGCTTTGGTGCGAGAGGTAACAGAGGCGCCGGTGGCGACGGGGTCGTCGAAAAAGGAAAGGAAAGGGAAGGGCGGAGGTACGTCTCCCGCGATTCGACACGGTAACGAATTTGAATCCGAAGCCTTGGCGCACTACGAAGCCGTATTTGGGACAAAGTGCCTGGAATTCGGACTCAAAATACATGACGTGCACTACTGGCTCGGCGCTTCGCCCGATGGCGTGCATCCCAGCGGTCGCATCGTCGAGATAAAATGTCCGTACTCTCGACCAATCATCGCGCGTCGGCGCGCGATGGAGCACTATGCCCAAATTCAAACCTTGTTGGAAGTCTTCGACCTCGATTATTGCGACTTTGTGCAGTACAAGCCCGCGGGACGCGGCAAAGGCCGTTCGGGCGACCCTGACGCTCCGGAATTCCTCTGCGAAACCATCGCTCGAGACGCCGAGTGGTGGTCGACGCACTTCGACGAGCTCCAAACTTTCGCCGCGAGCCTTCCTTCGCCCTAGCGCGCTGTGCACGCATGTAAACATTTATTGGTTTCTCGCCGCACTCCGGACGTCGAGCGCGCTCGTCGACGCGCGCGCATTCATCCGCGCGTCGTCGCGCGCGCAAAAATTTGAAATTTCCCACAGCTCGAGCCGTCCCGTCGTGCCCATCGCGCCGTCGCCAAACCGCGCCTCGCGCCCGGGGCGTCATCCGCTCGCCATGGATTGGGCGTGTCTAAACGACGCCTCGCAACCCCCCGACGACGTCGAACGCCTCGCGCGTCGCACGGCGGAGGCGGAAGAGTCGCGATTGATTTCCTCGTACGAACACGCCGTGCGGAGAGCCGCGTCCGGAAACGCGCACGAAGCGATCGAGAGCCTGCGCGCGGTGCTCGCGCACGCGCTGACGAATCGCGAGGACGTCTCCGCGCGATTGCTCCGGGTGAAGTTTCTGTCGCTGAAAAATCTCGGGCGATTGCTGGATGAACGCGGGACGGCGGCGAGCGAAGACGACGAGGCGGCGCGAACGGATCGAGAGGAGGCGGTGCGGTGCTACGCGAGCGCGGTAGAGATAGACGACACGGATGCGTTGGTGTGGGGAAGATTGGGACGCGCGGCGGTGGCGGTGGGCTCGATGGCGGTGGCGAGGATGGCTTACGAGAGAGCGGTGAGCGCGAGCCCGCGGAATCAGCTGTTTTTGGAAGACTTGAGCGAAGTGTGCCTGAGCGCGGGGGATTTTGAAACAGCCAAGGCGTTGGCCGGGGCGGTGATGGAGATTGACCCTGGAAATGCGCGCGCGCGAGCGATGAAACGCGCGCCGGAGGCGCTGGAACCGACTCGGGCGATGAAGGTGGCGAGAGAAAGAGCGGCGTCGGCGGCGTCGACGAGGGATGAGGGAGAAATCGCGATTCGGTTGAGCGCGGACATGGACAAGAATTGGGGGGTGATAACCGCATTATTAGCGCGCCTCGGTGGTGCTCCGACTCCGGAATCGATCACGAGGAGCGGCAAAGCGAAGGATGCCGCTGAGCCCGAGACGCCCGCTGAGGCGGAGAATGCCGACGCACCGGCTACACCGACGCAGTCAAAAGAGGTGGACGTGGTGCCAGGATCGGCAACGGCAGACGACGAGGATGTTTCGGAAGATGATGTGATTTCTTCTTCATTCGCAAAGTATATGCGCCACGTGCGAGACGTCCACATCCCGAGAGATGTGATAGGGAGAAAGGTTCGATTCGTGTTTGATTCGCCGTCTTCGATGCCGATGGAATTAGGAACGACTGATGTCGTCGATCTGACGGACAAAGACGTTTTGACACAACCATCTGTGGACACGCCATCTACATCCCAGCCGGTGAGCGAAGTGAGTGCAAGCCAAGCCAACAAAACGCCCTCCAAGGCGGCTGCAAAGGCCAAGGCGGCTGCAAAGGCGCAGAAAGATGTCGCTACAATTCGGAAATCGCGACGTCAACTGGAATTAGACGAGAAAAAAGCGCTCGAAGACGAAAAGATGCGCATTATCGCCGAACAGGAAGCCATTCAAAAAGCGCTAGAAAAGGAGGAGAAGAGAAAAGCTGCCGAGGCAAAGGAATGGAAACCGGAATCGAACATCTCTCGCGCTCTGTTGAATTTGATAGGCGCTGAAGACCCAGTCGTGTCAGCGGTAAAAAAAGCAACTACCGACGTCGCGGGTGCCAGAGATCGTGCGAATACCATCAAAAAGCAACATCAGAGAGAATTGAAGGAGGCAGCTGCGAAGAGGGCGAAAGAGGAGCGTGAAATGAAGACGCATAAGCGAGTTTCTTCATTCGTTAACGCCATTGACGATGTGCATGCAGGCGCCGCGCACATCGCTTGGCGATTCTTATCTACAACAGCTGCTCGCTGGCGACCGGACACTGAAGATGATTGCTCGCCACCTCCTTGGTCGATCATTTACCTGTATCACATCTTTGGCGTTGGACAGGGAGACGAGCTCGCGCCCGTGGCGCGAATATTGTTGTGCATCGCTGACACCGCAATTCTTGCGGCGCGCGAATGTGCGCTTGGACATCCGGGGCGCACGTACTTCAGAAACATGGCAGTCGGGTTGTTAGACGAGGTATCTTTAGTGATGAACCGTGATCCGAAACAAGACTTTCACGCAGAGAGCCTGTTCTTACGTCATAAGCTTGTGGATCTAGATGGCGAAGATCGAAGTGTGAGCATGTTCTACCTTGAACGGGCGCAAGAAGTTGCTCCGGATGATGCAGATCTCCCGCCGGCACCTGCCTCAATCGAAGATGCCGCACCCGCACGTTTCAGTAAGCAGTCATTACGTGCCGCGATGGACGCAATGAAGGTGAAGGAAGTTGTCATTGGCGCCGCGGCGAGATTTGCCAAGGGGCAGACTACCGAAGTAGTATCAACGTTGACACCTCTACTCTTACCCGATGAAGATCAGGAAGAATCGACCGATAATTTGGACGCGCTTTGCTTGACGCAATCAGAAAAGCAAAATGCACTTAAGGTGCTCGCGGCGGCGGCGAAAAGGCAAGGTCCATCGTGTGTCGTTATTCAGATAAAAGCTCTCAAGATGGCTTACGACTTGGACGTAACGAAACATCACTCGATGCTGAGACTCATCGCTGAGGCACTGGAATCCACCGACCGCGCACACACAAAGCAAGCGCTCGAAGTCGTTGAATCTATGGGATTAGCGGCGATCGCGGCGTCGCTGTTTGAGGCGCATTACACCGAGTTCGCGATGGCACCTGGAGTGAAGAAGAAAAACAAAGCTTCGCGTTATGCTGCCGCAAGCTTGGAGGCTTCAGCACTACTAATCTCCGCTATCCAGCGAGCTTCAAAGCCAAAAGATTTGGAACTCATTGAGTTGCATGAGAAACTTCATGATCGCCTCGCGGACTGTCGATGCTGTTGCGGCGACTATCGGAAAGGAGTGTTTCTGAAGTCGTCTCTTGTCCAGTTGGCCAAATGCAGAAATCGTATTACAAAGGCGCGAGATCAACGACACGCTACTGAACCCACAAAAAAGCGGACAACGAAAGTCACCATCGAAAACCGTAGCAAGGACACTTCCGATAAGGTGAAAAGGAAAAAGAAGGTGGATGCGGATGATGAGGGTGAATTCCGCCGACGTGTGCGTCGTCAGCGTAGCAGCATCAGTAGCATCGAAGACGACGATAGAACACCGCAAGACAAGGCTGATCGTAAACTTCTAGATCGGTTGGATAAACTCATAATCCAGCTGTGTCACTGCGTGTATGGATTTACATTGGATCAGCCCACTCGGAATTGCCGAGAAGAATATGGCGCATGTACGACCACACTTCATATTTCGAACGAAATGGAAGCCGCCAACCTTTGGTTGGCCATTCAACCTTACGCCATGGTGAACAAGGAAAGTATTCCCAGCGCCGTCATTGAGGAGATCCGCAAGAAAATATCCGATCCACCGAAGACCGAGCAAGCTACACTTATCGAGAAGTACTTGTCCACAGGCTCAGACGACCTTGCGTGCTCGTCTATCGCAAACTTTGGAGAGATAACCGAGCAAGATCGACAGCTCGCTCGAGAGCTAATCAGCACGCCGACCGCAGATGAAGTCATCGTTGCTCGACAAGGAGGCTCGACTCCGAAGAACGGCCCCAGCGCGCCGCCGACTCCGGTTGTCACTACAGACGTCATGCATTATCTCACGAGTACTCCAACTACAGACCGTGCGCTTCGCACCGTTCAATCCGATGAGAAAATTTCGTTGTTTGCGAGCTTTTACAAAACTTTCTTGCAATTTTGTGCAGACATGGACGTTGTTGCGCTCGAAACATTGCTCGAGGACGAACAAACAGATTATGATCAACTTCATGCGTTGCTTGGAAGTGTTGCATCGTCGACTCCCACGGCGCAGCAATCTGCTGTGGCGGCCAAGAGCGAGGAGGTGACGAAGCTGTACAAGTTTGACGTCGAGTACAATCCCACGCGCCCGCAAAGTTGGATCGCGCTGGCCGATCACCTGGATAACATCAAAGATATCGTTCTTAACGATGCCGCCAAAATCTTGGCAGTCGGCACCTTCCGCGCGTCTCCAATGTTGACAATGCTTCAGTCGACGCAGCTGGCGATTCGACGGGCGTTGATTGCGGCGGAAGAGGCTTTAACAATGACTCATTATCCTGGACACCCGGAGACGGAGTGGGTGCGGTCACAAATTTACGAGCGCCTCGGCCAAACTGCGTACGAGCTCGTACAGGATGCTCCACCAATATACGACTCTCGCAAGTTTGCTTTGGTCAAAACTACTCCTACGTACGCATCCACGCTTGCGTTGTGCAAACAAGCGTTCACGAAAGCTTCCAAAGCTTATCCCGACAATTGGATATACCCCCACTACCTGGCGAAGATCGCGAAAAAAGATGGCCAACCTTTATCACACGTTCTCGAAACCCACGCACAGGCGCTCGCGATAAAGCCGGGCTGTTTGGAAGCAATCTATCAAGTGACGAATATTCGTTTGCACATGCTCTTGTCCATCGAGGTTAGCGGAAGAAAGAAGATGACTCCAGAGTCACAAGCAATCACGCTTTGCGTACTCAAGCAACCGTTTAACCCAGAAGACATGCAAAATAGTTGGATCGGTGCATATCGAGATTGCATCGTAGCGTTGCTCTTCATCAACAAGAATTATCCCAAGTTCCACAAGGCGAGCTATCGTCTTGCGTGGGCTCGCTTGAAAAAGTCTCCGGGAGAACTCGGGCACTGTCAAAAAGCTTTGGAGTACCTGAACCCTCTATTCAAAAGTCCTCGGACTGGAACGTTCAAGATTTTCATGACTGAAATCGATGACACAAATTTGGGCATCAAGACTCCCGTGGAGACGGTCGACGGAAATATTGCGTATGAGTGCGGTATCAGCGAATCTCGACGACGCTTCATAGCGAACGTTCGCCGTACGCTTCGCTTGTACTTGACGTTGCTTTACACAAACGAGGACATGGGTACACTTGCGGCGGTAGTTTCTTACATCACGGACTATTCCAAAACCGCCACGAAAACGCGTCTGCCAATCATCGCGAACTCACAAGACGTGCGCTTCTTTGCTTTCGGACTTTTGTTGCGAGCCCTTGCGGCAAGGCTCTCGGTTGTGGGTCGAAGAATTCAAGAATCATTGCAGAAAGAACAAGCGTCCATGCTCGCTGGAAAAGAAGGCGCGAATACAGAAGCGGGTACGCCACAAGCGGCGTCGGTCGCATCGACCAAACTAGATGTGTACCTCGAACAAGCGTACAATGTTTGGTTTGACTTCGCGGTTCCCGCTCGAGGAAATATGTTGTCTTGGGAGCAAAATGTCGACGAGGCTTTCACACAACTTGAAGTCGAGGAAAGCCGCACCGACGAAGGCCCTGATCTCGTCAAGGAACCTTACAAGACGGCGTTCAGTAGCGCGAGCAAGTTCACGAAGTCATCACCAGAGATGAATTTCGAACAGTACGCTCTCGAGTGCATAACCGACTTGGAAGCCAAATCTGACTTGAATACGCTCGCCGCACGGCTATCCCTCTGTCAAAAACGTTTCAGGGAAATCGAACCTGAAGCCGACGCGCAAGTGAAAGAATCAGGCATGAATCGTTTGAAGATTCTTGGTAACGCGTTGAAGGATGCGTTCATCAGATGCTCTGCGCCGACGATTGAACTCTTGGCAAAAGGGGAAATCAAGTTATGCCCGGGTGGTTTAGAAAACGTCGAAGAAGAGACCTCGAAGAAGGACAACGATGCTGTCGTCGACGAAGCGAAAGAAGGTACCGAGGCTGTGAATTCGCCGCAAAAGTCTACGCCAACCAACTTCACCGAAATCGTCCTCGTCACTGCGCGGCGTCTTCATGTGGTAACGAAGACAGAATCTACGGCACGACTGTACGAGTTCGCTGTCCAACGACGCAATTCATTGCAAGCTCTGATCGATGCGATTGATTCTGGTAGCACACCAACGGACATGGAAGACCCGAGCGTGCCTGTCGTCGCTAAACTTCACGCGGAAGTCACCAAGCTAACGGCAAAAATTGCCGAGCTGAAAACAAAGCACAGCAATTTGGTCGAAAGCGCGCTCGTCGCCGAAGGCCAGACGACCGATCCAGAACAACTAAAGCTCGTCAAGGAAACGTACGAGGAGCTCACCACTACGATTGTTCGATGTGAGAAACTCAAGGCGGATCACGCCTGTGAAGTGGTCAATTACCGCAAAGAGACGAGCCAGCTCGCGGATGAAATGGGCAAGCGCGACATTGGCAACGCTGATTCGACAGAATACATCCTGCGCGTGATGAGCGCCGTGCTCCAACGTGAAGTGACCGATATCGATGAAGCCGAACGCGAAGCCGAAATCGCCATCGGAGAGCTGAGAAGGTTGCGTTCGGACGTCGCGAAAACGAAACGCGCGAAAGTCGGTCGCGGTCGCTCAAAAAAATCCGCGGCGACAAACGCGACGGAAGCCGTCGCCGACGCCGACGCCGACGCCGACGCCGACGCCGACGTCGAACCTCGCCAAGAGCTCGAGCCCCCTCGGCCCGAGCCCGAGCCCACCTCTGACGTCACCATGCTCGTCGCCGACGCCGTCGCCGACGCCGTCGCCGACGTCTGAGGTCCCCGTTGTAAAAACATCCCCACTCGCCCACTCGGGCGCATGCGAACGACCACCTCTCTGTTCGCGCAACGTTTGACCCTCATCAGTGGCCTACGCGCGTTCACCACCACGCGCTCCGCGCCCCGTCGCGCGCTCCACGCGTCGTCGTCGTCGTCGATCGTTTTCGCCGCGCGCGCGACCCCGGACGCGAATCGCGACATGTTTCGCGACGGTCCCGACGCCGGTGGGCGCGGACAACCGCGCAAGCGCCCTCGAGGCGGTCGAGGCAACGGCGGCGCGCCCCGTCCGCGCAGCGATGGCGCTCGAACGCACGTGAACGATCGACTCGAGAAGCCGTGGGAAGGTCAGGACGACGCGCCGAGATCGAGCGCGCCGCCACCGCGACCGAATTTGATGAAAAACACGCACGGAGGCGCGCTCGCGCAGGCGCAGATCGTGGAAGTCGCGACGGGGAACGCGCCGAGCACGACGGCGGCGTTCGCGAACATGGGACTCACGGAGGCGTCGATGCGAGCGATTCACGAGGTGATGGGATTCACGCACGCGACGGCGGTGCAAGATTCGACGCTGCCGCACATCATGCGAGGATTGGATGTGCTCGCGCGCGCGAAGACGGGAAGCGGGAAAACGGTTGGATTTTTGTTGCCGGCGATCGAACGGTTGGCAAAACAAGGAGCGCCGCGAAAGGGGGACGTGTCGTGCCTGGTAATTTCGCCGACGAGAGAGTTGGCGTCGCAAATCGGCGAGGAGGCGAAGAGTTTGTTGACGTATCATCCGTTCAATTGCCAGGTTGTCTTCGGTGGGACGAACATTAACAGCGAACGAAAGCGATTGACGTCGCAAGGGGTTGAATTTTTGGTCGCTACTCCCGGACGTTTGATCGATCACTTTGAGTCGAGCAACTTGGCGCGCGCGTGCCAAAACCTCGACGTCTTGGTGCTCGACGAGGCGGATCAGCTTCTCGACATGGGTTTCCGACCGAGCTTGGAAAAAATTTTGTCTTATTTGCCTACGCAGCGACAGACGTTGTTGTTCTCCGCCACGGTGCCGAAAACGGTGCATCAAATCGCTGCCAACGCTTTGCGACCGGGTCATCAGTACATCGACTGCGTCGGCGACGACGCACCGGCGACGAATTTGCAAGTTAAGCAATCGCTCATCGTCGCCTCGTTTCACGACCACTTGACGCTGATGACGCAAGCTATTGAAGAACATCAGGCGGAGGAACCAAATCACAAGATCATGGTATTCTTTCCCACCGCTCGTTCGACGCAACTCGCGTCAGAAATGTTCGAGGCGTGCGGCAAACCCGTCTTTGAGATTCACAGCCGCAAGTCTCAGGCTGTTCGTACGAAGGCGGCGGATAAGTTCCGCGAAGCCCGCGCGGCGGTCATGATGTCTTCTGATGTCACCGCACGCGGTATGGACTTTCCAGACGTGACGATGGTTATTCAAATCGGTGTTCCGTCTGCTCGCGAGCAATACATTCATCGTCTTGGTCGAACCGGGCGCGCAGGCAAGACGGGCAAAGGCTTGCTCATGCTCGATCCCGCGGAGAAGTTTTTCCTCAACGGCGTTCGTGACTTACCCATCGAAGTCTTAAACCCTGCGATTGATTCTCAAGTCGACCAGCGCGTGCGCAAGGCCATCAGCAGAATCAATCCGGATACCAAGGCGCAAGCATACAGCGCATGGTTGGGCTTTTACAACGGCTCGAGCGGAAAGATGAAGTGGAGCAAGGACGATTTGATCTTTGCAGCCAACAACTACGCCTTGGAGACCTTGCAGTGCGAAAGTTTGCCCGGTCTTTTGAAGAAGACTGTGGGTAAGATGGGTCTCAAGGGGTTCACCGCGAACTTGAACATTGTCTCCGAGTTGGGCGGCGGCGGCGGCGGCGGTCGCGGCGGCGGCGGCGGCGGTCGTGGCGGCGGTGGCGGCGGTCGCGGTGGCGGCGGCTTCGGTGGTGACCGCGGCAGTGGTGGATTCGGCGGTGGTGGCGGTGGTCGCGGTGGTCGCGGCGGTGGTCGTGGTGGCGGCGGTGGTCGCGGCGGCGGTCGCGGCGGCGGACGCGGCGGCGGCGCCAACGCGACGAGCATGAACTGGCAACAGCAAAGCTTCTATTGAGCGCGGTGTCACCCTTTTTTCAAATAAATTCGCAGTAGATTACATTCTTTTATCCGTCGTGTGGACTAGAATCCTATTCGACTAGAACCGTGATTGTATCAAACGCCTACTCTCCTCTCTATTTCACGCACTTCTTTAGATGCCTCAGGACGTCGCCGACCAAATACAGACTGCCAGTGACGAGGACGTTGACGCGCGCCGGCGCCACCTCTCGCGCTCGATGTCGAATGAGACTGAGCGCTTGATGAATGCTCGAAACCACGACACCTCGAGTGTCTTGAGCTTTTTCTGCGAGCACGTTTGCACGTTTGACGATGATATCGTCCCACGTACGCGCACACCTGTCTTGCCAAGAGGTCGCCTTTGCGTCCCCGCACTTGTCTAACCCGCTCGTGGTGCTATCCGGCGGGCTAAAAATAGCGCGCTCTAACTGTACGTTTGAAGTCGTGTGGAAAACATCCGCGACCGGTTCGAGTAAATCCTCCGGTTTGCGATCATCCATGCAGTTGAAAAGCATGATGTTGTGCTCCGCCGCCGTCACCGCTCGCGCGGTGCTCGTAAACCATTCGGCGCTGTGGCGCATGGATTCGATGGTGTGCGCGCCGTCGAGATAAAACGTCAAGTTCATCACATCGGGATCGTGCATCACCTGCGATCGACCCGGCCACGTCGTCTTCTCTAACCCGACGCGAAAGCTCTCCGGTAACTCGTTTCGCGCGAACGAAGCCTCCATCTCCTCCGCCCACGGCTGGTTCGTGGCGTTCGCCCACTCCCGCACCAACTCCACGGCGACGGCGGCGTTGACGCGTTGGTGCGGTCCCGCCAACCCGACTTCGATCTCACTCCCGCCCTCGTAGCTGTCTAAATCTCTCGCGACGACTAACGGCGAACCAACCTCGGCGGCGCGACGCTCGAGTGCGACCATCGCCTCGGGTTTTTGCGGCGCCGTAAACGTTCGCACGCCCGGCTTCATGATCCCCGCCTTCTCCGTCGCGATTTTCCCCAAAGTATCCCCTAAAATATCCACGTGATCCATCCCGAGCGACGTGATCCCGCACGCCGCCGGCGCGCGCACCACGTTCGTCGCGTCCAGGCGCCCCCCCAACCCCACCTCCAGCACGCACGCCTCCACCCCCGCGCTCGAGAAAATTCGCAGCCCCAACAGCGTCAAAAACCTAAAGTACGCCGGCATCCCCAGATCTCCGCACCGCGCCGCGATCGCGTCCCGCGTCCACCAAAACTCCCTCGCGAACGTCTCCTCGTCCACCATCGCCCCGTCGATCCGAAATCGCTCTCGCACGTCCATCAAGTGCGGGCTCGTGAACGTCCCCACCCGCGTCCCGCTCGCCCTGAGCATCCCCTCCACCATCGCGCACGTCGATCCCTTCCCCTTCGTCCCCGCCACGTGCACCACGTCGAGCGCGTCGACGCGACCTCGCAGGTCCAGCCTCGAGACGTACGTCTCCAGCTGCGCGAACTGCGCCTCCCACGTCACCGCGCCCGGGTCCGCGCGTTTTTTACCCGTGATCGTCTTCGCGAGCTCGCGCACCGCCGCGTCGTACGTGCGGTCGTCGTCGCGCATCGTCGTCGTCGTCGTCGTCGCTCGGGTCGTCGTCGTTCGATTCGTTTCGATGTTTCGTTTCGACGCGTTCGTCGCCGTCGCGCGCGCGCGAATTCGACGCCGTCGAATTCCGCGGATTATTTTTATCTCGCGATTCGCCGCGTCGGCGATCGCGGCGCGGGCGCGCGCGCGCGCGTCGCGCGATCGCGCGCGCGGCGGGCGGTCGAGGCGGCCTCGTCGTTTTATATAGCGAAAGTGTCGTATTTAAGGAGTCTCTCGTTCGCGTTGAGTCACGAACCGTCGAGAGAGTCGTAACACCCCAGCGATGTGAAGACGGCGCGCGCACACCGCGACGCGCGCGGTCGCGTCGCGCGCGGTCGCCGCGGTCGCTCGGACTCGAATCCAACGACGCGCGCGCGCGATGGCGTCGCCCGCGCGACGGACGCGCGAGACGGACGACGCGACGGTGAACGCCATGGGTGGCGATCGAAACGTGTTCGCGTCGCGCGCGTGCGACGCGTGCCGCGCGCTCGGGTCGTTCATGGTGCTCGTCGTGCTGGCGATCGTCGGGCTGACGTACTACGCCACGGTGGTCGTCGTGTACGGACCGTTGGCGGCGGAGGGGGGGGAGGACGCGGGCGTGGCGACGGGGGCGCTGTGCGCGTATCACGTCTTCGCGTTCATGCTGCTGTGGTCGTACTTTGCGTGCGTGCTGACGGCGCCGGGAGACGTGCCGAGGGGGTGGACGCCGGCGCCGGAGGATCCCGAGGAGGCGGCGTCGGAGGCGAAGAAGTCGAACAGCGAAAAGAGACGGCGGTTTTGTAAAAAGTGCGCGGCGTGGAAGCCGACGCGGACGCACCACTGCTCGGTGTGCAAACGATGCGTGTTGAAGATGGATCATCACTGCGTGTGGGTCGCGAATTGCGTGGGGGCGTATAACTATAAATTTTTTCTGCAGTTTTTGGCGTACACGTTCTTGGCGACGGTGCTGGATGCGATTTTACTGTTGAGCAATTTTATAGATTTCTTCAAAGACGTCGAGGAGAGTCAGGCTGCGGGAAGCCAAGGGGCGGACGCGAAGGTCGATCCGGCGGAAGGAACGGAGTTAGCGGTGGTGTTTGTGACGTTTATAGTCAACGTGGCGTTCTCGGCGTCGTTACTGGGCTTTTTAGTGATGCACGGTAACTTGATCCTGAGCAACATGACGACGATCGAAATGTACGAAAAGAAAAAGACGCTTCCGTGGAAGTACGACTTGGGAAGGTTCAGAAACTTCAAGGAAGTGTTTGGAGAGAACGTTTTCATGTGGTTCCTCCCCGTGCATTCGAGCTCGCACTTGGAAAAGATGCGCGTGAACACGGGGATTTCAGACGGGGAATGTTTAGAAGGCGCCGCGTACGCCAGGGCGTGCGAAAGCGCGCAACGAGAGGCGACGATCGGGAATAGAAAAGGTCGAGCGTAGATTTATTGGATGCAAGCATAGATTTGTCGAGCGCGCGTCGCGTCCATGGAGATGTCGACGTCGCGAGCGATACAAGTGACTAGAAAGACGAAGCGCGGGACTATTGTGTAGTATACATGCACTCGCTACTGTCTGCGTCTTTCGCTACCCTCGCCTCGGTTTGCTCATGATTTCTTTCAACATCTGCCGCCTCGCCAGCTCTCTCGGCGCGTTCGCCGCCTCTATTTTCTTCTCCAGCGCCAACTTCTTCTCGCTCAAATTCTCCAACAACTCGTATCGCAGCTGCGGCATCGCTCGCGAGCGTCTATCGTAATTCTCAATCGCCGTCTTCGCGCTCGAACTGCGCGTCATCCGAAGCGCACGTCGACGCATTCGTCAGTCACCCGCGCGCCTTCGTCGTTACGCGTCGCCGTCGAGTCCTCGCGCGCGCTCGCTCGGCTCGCAACACCAATCGCACCTCATCGCCTTCACCGCCCGCTCGAGCGTCGGCAAATCGCTCGTCGCGCTCGCCTCGCTCTGTATCGCCGCGTTCAGCGTCGTCGTCCGCAGCACCTCCGCCGCGTCTCGCACGTTCGCCGCCGTCGCGTCGACGCACGCGCGCGCGAACCCATCGACGAAGTGCGTCCCGCGCTTCGCGATGAAACTCGCGACTTCGCCCCCCCCCGCGCCGTCGCCGCCGCCGACGAGCGCGTGCATCGCGCCCTGCGTCACCGTGTCGCTCACCGCGGACGCCGCGGTGGAGAGCGTGGACGAGAGCGCGTCCATGGCGCGTCGCGATGTCGCGCGCGGGGCGCGACTCGACGCGCGCGGCATTTCGCCGCCGTCGGCGCGTCATGCGCGCCGTCGTCTCGGCGCGCGCGCGAAGCGCGCGAAGCGCGCGCATCGAGGCGTCGACGAGCGGCGCGACGGCGCGAGGACTCGCGGCGCGCGCGCGCGGCGCGAGGATTCGCGATCGGTGTGGAACGGTTTCGACGACCGTCGAACGACGCGCCGTCGCGCGCGCGCGCGGCGGACGCGAAAGCGACGGGACGGACTCGTTCGACGCGATGTTTCGCGATCTCGAGCGAGAGACGCGGTGGATGTTCGAGCGCGCGGCGCGCGAGTCGAGGGCGCTCGAGGGACGCCGGCGCGAGGCGCTCGAGCGGCGGCGAGCGGCGCCGCGCGACGCGGGAATCGGGGACGATTGGCGACGAGAGGAGCGCGGAGAAAAGCTTCTACCCGGAGGTGGGGTGCACAGGTATTACGTCAGCGAGCGGGTGACGACGTACGGAGGCGCGCCCGCGCGAGGCGCTCGCGTCGGCTCGGCGGTCGGCTCGAGCTCGGGGTTCCTCGCGACGTGCCTCGCGCTCGGCGTCGCGGCGACGTACGCGAGCCTGGGGAGAAAGTTTTTCAAAGGCTTCGACAGGACGTCGTACAAAGAGGACGCGAAACTCGGTCTCACAGCGCGCTGGCCGCTGTTGTACGCGTCTTCAAGCAGGTTTCGGGACGAGTTCGCCGCGGCGACGGCGGACCCACCGCGCGACGACGACGATCGCGGCGCGAAAAAAGACGTCGACGTCGACGTCGACGAGTAGCTCACGTAGCGTTCAGACGTGTCCATTTCAACACTTTGTGCGATTCAAAAAACCATCCGGGCGTCGGTTCAAAAAACCATCCGCGCGTCGGTCGCCGCACAGTCAGCGTCGTCCGCGGAATATCTTTCTAGAAAGTCGACCCCGACCCCGGCAAACCTCCGCGCGCGCGCGCGCCGCCGGACGCGCGCGCGCGCGCACGAGCGCCATGGACGCGACGTCGGCCACCGCGCGCGTCGCGACGCGCGCGCGCGGCATCGGCGTGCGAAACGCTGCGCGACCGGGTGTCCCCGCGCGCGCGCACCGCGCGACGCGTCGCGCGCGACGCGACGCGACGGCGAGAGCGTCGGAGCGCGCGGACGACGAACGCACCGCGGGACCCGACAGTCTGCGCACGCGGGCGCGAACGGCGGTGGACGCGGCGAACGCGGCGCTCGGGACGGGCTCCGCGGCGCGTTCGCGCGAGAGCGCGGCGGGACGACGGCGCTCGAGCGAGCCCGCGCGCGTCGAGGCGAACGATGGGGTGGAGTACGACGTTAAATTAATCGTCACTGATGTCGATGGAACGCTGTTGGACTCGAAGCAGCGGTTGAGCGAGAGGACGGCGGCGGCGCTGCGGGAAGCGGCGGAGTTGGGCGTGCGCACCGTCGTCGCCACGGGGAAGACCAGAGGGCCGTGGGCGCGCAAGCTGTACGACGAGCTCGGGCGGGATAACAAGAAGATGCCTGGGTTATTCATACAAGGTCTCATCACGTGCGACGGACTCGGGAAGACGATCAAGAGTCGGACGCTGGATAAGGCGTACGTGAAGGATATTTTGCGCTTTGCGCAAGCGCGAGACTGCACGATTGTGGCGTTTTGCGACACTAAGATCGTGTGTTCGACGCGAAATGAGCTCACGGACAAAGTCTTAGACTACGGCGAGCCAGAACCGGTGGAGTGCGGAGATTTATTGGCCAAGAGCGATGAGTACGACGTCAACAAGTTGTTACTCTTTTGCGACGACGCCGACGTGCAACGATACCGCCTCGAGGTGCGCGGAAGCTCGCTCTCCGACGCATGCGATGTTACCGTGGCCGTGTCCGGTATGTTAGAATTCTTACCGAAAGGTGCGAGCAAAGGCGCCGCTGTTCGCGAGCTGTGTGAGTCGTTGGAAATCGATTTAGCCAACGTCCTGGCGCTGGGCGACGGTGAAAACGACAAGGAAATGCTAACCTACGCGGGTGTCGGCGTCGCCGTCGGAAACGCGAGCGACGCCACGAAAGCGGTGGCGGATATTGTTTTGGACGAAACGAACGATGATGACGCCGTGGCTGTGGCTATAGAAAGGTACGTGCTTCCGGTATTGAGACGCGAAGCCAAAGCCAAGGCGGAGGCAGAGGCGGAAGCAAAGCGCAAGCTGAAAGAAGAAGCTAAAGCCAAGGCCACAGCAAAGGTTCAGGCAGCGAAAGAAAAAGCGGAGTATCAAGTGCTTTTAAGACAAAAGACCGAAGACGAGCGCAGAGAGGCGGAAGCTGAGCTCGAGGCTGAGCTCGAGTTGAAGGTCGAAACTGAGGAAAAATTGCTCGGATTGGTCAGAGCAGTGGCGCAAGGCACACAACGCGTCAGCGAGGCGCTCACGCCGCAAGAAATTGAAGCGAACGAAGCTAGAGACGCGGCGTCGACGACGTCTTCGTCGGTGGAAAGTGAGACCACAACCGACGAGAGGCAGGCGCAGCTCGACGCGATCGAAGCGTTGGCCGCAAAGCAATCGCAAGAGTTGCTTGAACGCCAACGCGCGAATCAAGAGCGTTTGAAAAGACTGCAGCTCGAGTACGAAGCCGCCAAGGCGGAGCTCGCAAAGGTTGAAAAGAAAAGCACGGCAAAAATGGCTGCAAAAGTTGTCAAAGTTGACGACCGCGCGACGTCCACCGACGCCGAGGAAGACGAGAAGGAACGCATTCGTTCTGAGACAAACATCATCAAGGCTCGTACATCTCTCAAGAAAGCCGCTCAAAAGGCGAAGAGTGACGCCCGAAAGTCTGAAAAAGAAGCGCGCGTACAGGAAAAGCGCCAAGTGGAGGAGACTGGCGTAACAACTAAGGACGCGGTGAACGGTGCAAATCTCTTCGCCGGCTTCGTCGCCTCGGCGCTTAAAACCGTCGCCACGCTGGGCGGAGCGGAAGTTTTGCGTCGTCGTCAAGAGGCTGATCGCGATGCGTCGAAAGCGCGCTTACTTTTGGAATTGGTGGATGTCGACGGCGGCCGCGAATGTAGTCCAGACACGCTCGAGCGCATCAACGAGGCAATCGCCACGCTCGAGGCGTTGAATCCCACAAAAAAAGGAGCGAAGAGCACTCTGATGCTCGGCCTTTGGAGCTGCGCGTTCACGAATTGTCCGCAGATTCTGGGAACGGAAGGCATCAACATGATGAAACAGAAGGGCGCGACCACATTCTTTAGCTACGATCTCGACACCGAGCGGTGCGAAATCGACCGAGGGTGGCCTCTGAGACGTCTGCGAGCGAGCGTATCGTACAGAACTGATTCTTCGTTCGAGCTCGATATTCCCCTGGCTCCCATATCTAAAGTGTTCGGGATTTCGTTATCCAACGAAGAGCGCAACTACTCCGCCCTGACGGTGACGTATCTCGATCCGGACATGCAAATTTGCCGAGGTCGCGACGATACCGTGTACGTCTTCGTGCAAAACGACCCGACGCACAGGCTCGATCTCATCGGCGATTAACGCGACGCGCGAAGCGTTCGTTCCTCGCCTCGCCTTAGCTCTCGCGTTGTGATAGAGGTGCCCGCAATCGTCCCTCAACTCCCCCCCGGTGCCCGGATTTTCAGAGAATCGCGATCGCGCGCAGAACTCGGAGACGAGCGCGCGCCGGCGCGGCGCCACCGCGCGTCGCGCGCGCGATGTCGAACCCGCTCGAAGAACGCTTCCGCAGGTCATGGTTCGAACACCTCAGTCGCCTTCGAGAAGTCGAAGCCGCGTGCGCGCCGGAGATCGAAGGCGATCCGGCCCTCCGGTACAGCGTGCCCCGGATCGTCTGCATCGGTGAAGAGTCCTCTGGGAAATCCTCCACGCTCGAGCGCGTGGCGATGATGAGCGTGTTTCCGAGCGACGAGAGACTGTGCACGCGGGTGCCGATCGAGCTGCGGCTGAGGCATCGCGATCGGGAGAGTTTGGCAAAGGAGGAAGAGCGGTTTAGGGACGGGTACGTCGTCATGAAAATGGCGCCGGGCGAGGATTCCAAGTTAAACGCGGACGTTTCCTCACAGATGCATCCCGATGAAGTTCCGGCGCAAGTTCGCACGTGGATGGAAGAGCTAGTCGCGGCGGCGAACGGCAAAGTGACGGGCGTGACGGATGACCGGATAATCATCGAGCTGTACTCTCCGCTGTGCGTCAACCTGGATTTGATCGATTTACCTGGGATCGTGGCTGGGAGCATACCAGGGGAGCCTACGGACATGATGGACCGCACGAGAAATCTATCGGCATCGTTCTTGAATGATAAGGCGCATCCACATACGTTTGTCATCGCCGTCGCATCGGCGCGCGAGGCGAGAATTCGTAACTCGCAAGCGATGGAATTGGTGCAGCGTTACAATAAAGTGCAATTCACTATTGGTGCTTTGACGATGGCGGATCTTTCAGCAGACAGTCGCCGTGAATCACCATATACGAGACTGATCGAACGTTTGAATGCACAAGCGGACGATACGCCGGAGCTCGGTCTTGGGTACGTGGCTCTCAAGAATCGCGACACCGTTACGGCGACACGAGAAAACCAATCGAGAGAAGAACTCGAGAAGGCCAACCAAGATGAAAAAGAATGGTTTGCTGAGCATCTTTCCGGACATACTGAACGCTGTGGCATTGAAAGTCTCGTCGATAGACTCGTGCAAAAAGTTGACGAGTACACCAGGGGGCCATGGATCGTAGCCGAGCGCGAGCGCATCGAGACTGAGCTCGTGAAAGTGCGACAAGAATTAAGCGACATGGGCGAGTTCCTGCCGAACGATTTGAATGAACTTATTTCTTACTTTTCCAGTGAGATAGAGAAGCAGTGTAAACCTTCGTTTGAAACACTTCTTGAGTTTGTTCCAACGGTGACATCCGGCAGCGCCGGACTGCAAGATATCTACGACGCCGCAAACTTTACGATTTGGCAACACAGCGATATCCACTCGCTAATGCCGTCAATTTCTCCAACCACTTTAAAGACATTCGACGGTCGAATGTTCTACGGCGAACCCACCTTTACAAAAAGATGGTCGCCGTTTGTGAAAATCACGCACAAACATCTTTTTGGGCAAGACACGCAGACACCTGAGACACCGTCCCATGCCTCATCAAATGGCGTTTGGACAATGCGGCGTGACGCTATAAACACAATTTCAGATCACTTCAATCAGACTTTTTGTAACGGTAGCCTGCTATTCGTTGGCCGACGTTGCTCATACGACGACGATGGTTGCGGTGGTGACAAGTTGGTTGGATTCTTTATCACACAGGACATGATACAACAAAGAAGACACGATATTCAGACCATGTTGGCGGCGTTGGGCAAGCGTGTGCCAACAGACAACCGTTCTCCTTGGACGAAGAGAGAGAACCATGAGAGCGATTCTCAGGATTCGAATTCTCAGTCACCAAATAATGTTGGAACAGGCACTGGTTTTGATTTTGCTTCGAACCCTTTTACTCAGCGTGCAGAGCGCGGACGGTTTCGTCGCGCGCGACGTTCAACGCGCGGCAGTCTCGAACAACCTCAAGTAGTTGTTCTTTACCACCCTGCACGACCAGCTTTCAGAGCGAAGTTAGAGATATCTGAGGACCTGGAGAAATATTATGAGAACGTCTTGCATCTGCGCGAGTCTGTCGTTCGGATTTTCCAGACGAATGCTCGCGCCTTCTTTAAATCATCAATCACGGACGTATTGGACGTTCTGAAAGCAAAGGATGCGCGATTTTCTGTGTTTTTCGAATCGCTCTCTGTGATTCTTGATGATTGGTGCGAGGTGTGTGTTCGGAACGTAACCACTGAATTTGCTGAGTGGCTTACGAGGACAGGAGCCGTATCAGAGAATCGTGACGCGCATTTTCAAATCACCGCTTCGTATTTTACTAACTCGATAACACGCAAAATGCGCGAAATGATATTCTTTCATTACGCTGATTCAAGCATTGCCAAAGTTTTCGAATCAGGCGAGCTCAATGAAATCATGCGGCGGCACTGCGACGAGCATAACATCGATGTAGACGATCTTTACGTTGAAAACTGTGTTGAACAGCGTAAGAAAGCGGTGATGAAAATGGAAATGCTGACAACCATGAAGAACAGCCTACATCAAATATTTACGAGTGAAGTGGACGAACAAAGTAACGAACAACTTCCAAACACGCCAGAAGCAGATGCGGCACCTGTCCCGACTCTCTCGCACTCTCTCAGTCGAACTTCGATCTGATACTTTTGTGGAACCCGTGGAGTAAAGAGTCGTAACAACAATGAATCAAATATACAACATGTTTTCTATGTTTTCTTCTACAAAAGTCCCGCGCGCGTTATCTCGAGCAACTCGTCCCCTGGCGCCGAGCGCACGTGAAAGTTCACCAGCGTCGGTTGCATGTACGCGATGGAAATGGACATCGCGAACGGGTACACGGGATGAAAAACGTACTGCACGCGTCGCTTGCTTCGTCCGTTATTCGCCAGGGAGTTGTTCAGCATTAACTTGAAACTCACGCGACGCCGTTGACCCTGTTGCGCGCTGACGAATTTAATGCCAAAGTCCACGTGCGGCTGCAAGCGGTCGATGGCGGTGATCGTGCGCTCGTCGTAAGAGAAGAGCCTCTTGTCAAAGTACGGCGACAGCGACCTGAACTGCGGTGGGTAATCTTGCGTACGGAACAAGCGCGTGGCGATGGTGTTGAACGCATCCTCATCGTCGTCATCGATCTCCGCCGTGGACGTGTTACACACAGCCAGCGCCTCTCCTTGGCTCCCCGCGAAGCGCGCCCAGGGAAAATCGCCGCGCGGCGGAGCGTTTAACTCTTCGTCCACCATTCCATTCGTATCGCTCATGCTCGTCGCCGTCTGCGTAAATGCATTCTTACTCAGATCGAAGACACCATACATCGTCGGCCCGATGACGTTGTCCCCGCGCCGCGCCAGCGCGTACTCGGGCGTGCCAAACTTGATGAGGAGCAAATTCGCGTCCAGGATGCGCACGCGAAGCATCACCAACGACACGTATCGCTCAAAGTTTCGGTGCAACAGTCGCAGCGCGTCCGGGCTCGACGATCGTCGCGCGTCGTGATATAACGATGTCACCAAACGCTGCGTCAATCCGGTGAGCATCGACCGCCCCGAGGCGGCGAATCCCGTCGCGCGCGTTCGCGCCTTCTCCGCCGCTTGCGGTTCGGCGTCCATCCAAGCCCGCTCGCGCGCGTCTTGTGCGGCTACAGTTTCCTTGTCCTCGTTCGTGATGTGCTCACCGATCGATGCGACTTCTTCGAATCGTCCCTCTTCGTGCACTCGCAGAAAAATCACGCGCTGATGCTTCATCGACAACACCGCGAGCGTGTCGCCTCGAAGACTCACCGCGCCGTTCCGCGGCAGGTGCATGAAATCGTCTCGAAACGTGAACGAGTCCAATTTCTCGCCCGTCTTCGTGCGCACGAGATGTAACACGATGCGCTGCATCGAAGGCGCTCCCGAAATCCCGCCCGACGTCTCCTGCGTCTCCGTTCCGCGTCGCCCTCTCGCTCGCGCCGCCGCTCGCGCCGGCGCCCCGTCTTCGTCCTCTCGCATCGCCCCTCCCGCGGCGACCGACGACCCATCCAACGGCGTCGCGCTCGCCGCGACGATGTACTCCCCATCGTGCACCTCGAGCATGAAATCCTTCACGATCGCGTCGTCTCCATCGCTCAGATGCGTCGTCCACTTCTCTTCAAAGTACGACCAAAACGATCCCATCGCCCGCTCCGTCGCCTCGCTCGCCACCACCTCCCCTCGCTTATCCCGCCTCAGGCACGCCCGCATTCCCCTGAACGCGTACCCCACCAGCTCTTGCTGATGTCTCGACACGCACAGCAGCATCGACCCGTCGTTCGTGAACTTTCTCGGCGCCACGTCGGGAAAATCGCACACGCGACACGTCGCGTTCGGCGTCACCCCGCTCGCGTACACTCGCCGCGCGTTCGCGTGATCGTTCCCCGCGCCTCGTCCCAGCGCCGCGCGATCGAGCGTCCACCTGAAGACGCTCGCGCGCGACGTCTCCGCGTCGCCGTCGCGTCTTCCGCGCGCCATCCCGTCGCCATCGTCGCCGTCGTCGTCGTCGCGCCGCCGCTTCTTATCCATCGCGTC
>MDSW01097296.1_pt1 | contig 30144 bp, 28 predicted proteins | sample 811171 | NCBI WGS metagenome assembly MDSW01 (sample SAMN05326641, study PRJNA326480) | marine metagenome | isolation source: seawater | place: Atlantic Ocean: North West | collected 2012 | reverse complement strand
GATTCCTTTATCGGTATTAATGATGTTTATTGTGGAGAGGGGCGTCACTCTCGCCAGAAAGTAGAACCCGGTCAGAGAGTGTCGAACTTTGTTGAAAGATAAACCAGCAGCTATCAAACCAATAAAAATTTAGCTCCTAATTTTTCTGGAATTTCGATTCCAAGAGTGGCCTCGGTCGCTGATTTCTACGACACAATTCTTGCGGGCACTGAGAAAGCTGATCGATTCAATGTTTCGCTTGAAGATAGATCTACAGTTGCCGGCATTACTTCAGATCTCACTAACCCAAACAATCCATTGAATAAGATTTGGAAGGAGCTGGTGCCAGACAAGGAAGCATCAATTCTTGCTGATTACCAGGCCAAGGCCAATGTATCCTATGTGGAAGCAAGATTTACGACTGAGCGTTTAAAAAATATTGGCTAGAATTTTTCGAGGACGGCATTGCCGCTTCCATGACTGGTATTACAGTTCAATTTAATCCCACAGGATTTGGTAGTGCCACGATTGTGAGTGCCGTAACGGATTTCATGAAGGATCATATTGACTATATGAAAGAGCGCGTCATGTTAGAGCGCAATCGCGATGAAGCTCTTCTTGAGAATCAAAAGAAGAAAGAGACACATTTCAACGTATTTTGTTTGCTTTGCACATCCTTTGTGTCCGATTCAGTTTGTTTGTCATGTTCTTCAATCGTCACAAATCCAACGCTTTGGTCACGTTTCAGTCATTGCCTCAGCTTAGGGCTTCCATAAGGTGTGGGCATGCCTAGTTCCGGCCTGACCAGGGGTGTCATCCTCAGCCTCGCCTTGCTTTCTGCAGACCCTGTGATAGCTGGGCCTGGCCCCCAGACCATGCGCACTTACAACAACCGCATGCAGGCCTTGTTTGTACGGCTTGATGTCAACGGTGATGGACGCCTTGATGCGGTTGAATTGAGGGGGCATCGCGCCCTGCGACGGCGCCTGCGACGGCAGAAGAACCGCTCTTATTTATTAATCGAGGATTTTCGTCCGAACGCGACCGGGCAACCCAGTGGTCGTCGCTTGAGGAAGCGTTTTCGAAAAGCTGATCGGAATCGCGATAGAAAATTGAGTCGGGTTGAAGCGCAAGCAATTCCTTGGCTGGGCCGACAGTTTGATGGGATTGATCGCAATCGCGACGGGAATATCACCCTCGACGAACTTTGGGCCTTGCAACGCTCCCTCGCGCCACCTCAGCGACGTCCTTGAATGGGTCTTGCTTGCTCCGCTGCATAGGGAGAGGTCGCAGTCGAACCGCGCAGCATTAAACGGATCAAACGGAAAACACGTAAGACACTGCCAAACAGCAGCAACGTGGCAAGCAAGACCAAAGCGGCAATCAGAACAACCGCAGCGAATCCCAGCAAGGCTTCTAAGAGTTGCTGGACGCCACGGATCAGGTCGGCCACGGCTTCACTGACAAGCAGAACAACATCGATCTGCTCGGGCAATTGTTGTATAGCGATAATGATTCCAACGCTTCCGCTCAGCATCAGCACAATGGCCAGCAACTGTCGGACCACGACAATTGCTGGTAAGCGAGGCCGCCTTTTAAACATCCTCCGCTGGGGAATGGCCGCAAGTTGTTGGCGTCGGCTCGTGCTCATGGCACAAGTGCATGACCGGCGCCTCGCATCCAGCGCTCGAACTCGACAAGGACGAGTTCATTTGGACAGTCGATCAGGGTGAGATTGCCAACGGTGCAGTCTCCATAGCCGCTGTGATGAAGCGTGAGTTGATAATCCGAACCGCTGAGTCCGCAGACTTCCGGATCGCTACGAACAACCACATCAAGCGAGGCACCAATTCTGGCGACATGTCGTCGGAGATCTGACCAGCTGGACGCCATGAATGACTCCATCCATGCGTATTAATAAACAAGTTTGACGGCACATCGCCTCGCGTCAACGTTCTGTTTGCGTTGCAGAAGGATTGGCCGTCGCAGTTGATTCCGGAGCTTGCTCTTGAAGTGGTGGAAGCGGAAGCAGTAGGGCAACCGCCGCTGAGGCAGCCAGAGCCGCACCCCCCAAGACAGATGGGCCGAATCGCCTGCGCAAAGGAATTCGCTCCGCTAAATCTTGACGTGGAAGGGGGCGATCCGGTTGGAGCTGCCAAGACAGTCGCACACGCTCGTCCAGGCGCAAGCGATCCAAGCAGCGCACCAAATCGCTGAGTTCGGCATCATCGAGCTTGAGCTCTAAGGGTTCGACGTTCTCGCGGCTGCTGCGCAGTCGCAATGTGTGAAGACTGTCTTCGTGAGAAATGCTGACGAACCCTTGTTCGCTGTCGAAACGACGACTGATGCCAGAGAGGCGATGTCTGGCATATGGCATCACAACTGCCATGAGCGCTTCCAAGTGTTGGCGACTGCCTTCCAGTTCTGGGGAGGCCACCAACTGAAGACTCCAGGAGGACAAAATTCCGATGGCGTCATCAGACTGTCCATCCGAGAGGTCTGGATAACCCTGCACCGTCAAGCGAGCTGCGGTCTGCTCGTAGCGATAAGCGTTGTTCTTCATGCGAGGTGAATCGAGGGCACGTGAACCGTCAGGGGGTTGGGTCAAGCAAGGTGGCGCGGAGCCGATCGATGCCGCCTGGACCAGCCACCAACGCCAGTGTGTTGATCATTTGTCGTTGGATCGTGGAACTTGTCTCAGGATCGAGCAAGCGCATCACCGCCCCGCGCCGCGGGTTCATTCGTTCTTCAATCAGATCCCGAAGCCGTTCATCCAGGAGGTGCCAACGATGTTGCGTGAGTTGAGCCGGCTCTCGGCTGGAGAGCAGCTGGCGAAGCATTGGGTAAAGCTGTTCTGCCATGGCGCAAACCAAACAAATCAGAGATTCAGCATCGATGGGATTGAGCTGGTCTCGACGCGTCGAACGCCTCAATGGGTTGTGGCAGCGCCGCTTCCACAACTCCACCCGATTGGGGAACTGGGCATTGAGTCCCATCCGATTGCTGGTCCACAGCATGGTTTCTCCACCATTGAGATCGAGGGCTTCGATCGTCAAGAGCAGCAAATCAAGGCGTTCAACGCCTCTTCGGCCAAGGCGTACGCCACTGGGAGTGGGGGCATCAGTCATGGCTGCGATGATGCCAGGGGTTATGCCCCTGCGTCAGCAAAACTTTGGATCTTCAGCAGTACATCCGGGCGATTCCAGATTTCCCTAAGCCAGGCATCCTGTTTCGAGACATCAATCCACTGCTCAAAACTCCGGCTGCGATGGCCGAAGCCATGCGGCAGCTCGGAATCATTTGTGAAGCTCTCAAACCCGATTTGATCGTGGGAATTGAGTCACGTGGCTTCATCGTGGGAGCACCATTAGCTCACCAGCAAGGTTTGGGGTTTATCCCTGTTCGCAAACCAGGCAAGCTGCCTGGAGAAGTGGTGGGCATCGATTATTCGTTGGAATATGGCCAAGATCGGCTTGAGATCCAGGCCGATGCATTAAAAGACGCACCCTCAGTGATGGTGGTGGATGATTTATTGGCAACCGGAGGAACGGCTGCTGCAACGGGTGGTTTGATTGCGCAAGCTGGCGGTCGTTTGGTTGGTTATGCCTTCCTTATCGAGTTGGAGGGGTTGGGTGGCCGGCAGGCTTTGGCCAAAGACGTTCCAGCCCATGCGCTGCTGAGCTATTCCTGAGCGTTTTGCCAGTCCAAGACCTGTTGCAACTGATCCAGGCTCAATAATCCAAAACTCCAGAGCACGATTGGCAATGGAGCTTGTTCCAGTTCCGCTTGTCTAATCCCGAGATTGATGGCATTAGCACTGAGCCCAAGCCTTCGCTGTAAAAAGTGCAGCAGGGCTTCGGATGGTGCTGGTTGAGGATGACTACAAACAACCATGTGATCGACGAAAGTTGTTGTTCTCAAAGAAGAGCTGTTTTCAACTCGAATGAACTAGACGGATGAAATCGATCAATCCGAAACAGCTGACAGCATCTGCAATGGTCCATTGGTCATGGCCCTGAGGCTAAAGCGTCTCAATAAAGAAGAGGATTTTAAACTCTTTAAAAGTAACCATCGAGATACTAAGAGCATCCAGAAGCGATTGGAAAAAAGTCTGACCAACAAGTCTGTAAAACTGCTCACCAACAAAACGTCGGGCCATCGTTGCAAACCGTACTGAAAGGCGATGGTTTGGGGTGTGGTCTTGCGTTGAGTTAGGACCATCAGCTTCGAAACATCCCTCCAACAAAGATTGAGGCCCTGACCACCAACTGGGTGACAGCGATGCGCAGCCTCTCCCAAAAGAACACCACGCCCTGAAGCCATGGATTTGGCCAGCATGAGCTGCTGAGGGATGGCGGCAGGCTGATCCAGCAAGAGATCTGGTTCTATCCCTTCTGGTAAAACAGCAGCGAGAAGATCGAGGAAGTGGCTAGAAGAAAAATCAGCTCTTTCCTGACAAAGATGAAACGGCGCACTCCATACAACCTGAAAGTGATCGTCAGATAACGGAAGAATTGCGAATGGTCCCTCTGGGCGAAAAAGTTCGTATGCGACACCCTTGGGTGCACCTCTAAGTACGACTTTTGCGGTTAAGCACCCTTGGCGGTATCGATGGTTAAGGGTTCCGATATTCCAAGATTCACGGGTTGGAGAACGAGGACCATCCGCGGCAATAATTAAAGCTTCAGGAGGCGGAGGAGGAGGACATCTCCCGAGAAAGAGCTGTACATATGAATGTTGATGCAGCCGCTCAAGCAAAAGCTGCATCAGTGGAAGATGATCTAAAATCCAACCGATAGCGTTGTGAGGCCTGGAAGGGTAATCTAAATCTGAAACTGTAAACTTAACAAGAACATCGCAAGCTTCATCTTGCAAATGAAGTTGCGAAAAGGGCATGCAATGGCACAACAATTCTTGCCAAAGTCCAAGTTTGTGAAACAGGCGACGACTGGAGTGTGTAATCGCATAAGCCCGGCTGCGATTCAACAGTGCGTTGCCATCAAGAGGATCGTGGAGGACAACAGGTCGATTGGCCTTGGCTAAAGCCAGTGCCGTTAATGCTCCACTCGGGCCAGCGCCGAGGACGTGAACGGGAATTGTGGGATAGGAGGCCATGCATAAATTTTGGCCGACCTCCTATGCCCACTGCGGGCTCAGCCCAAGCCAAGCAAGCCGTGAGTGAAGGCTTCTCCACCCATGGCGAATTCCGTGGCGAGCAGAGCGATGAAGCCAAGCATGGCCATGCGGCCATTCAGTTTTTCTGCACGATCGTGGAAGCCCCAACCACGGTCTGAATCCACAAGTTGCATGCGTGGCTCTGCAGCAAAGGCGTTGAGACGACCGCCATCTTCAGTAGTGACAGTTGCGCCACGGATGACAGGCGCAGAGGAAGAGGAAGCCATGACGCGTCATTGCGAGGTATGCAACAAATTGTAAACCATGTTTAAGAAATGTCACGAGCGAGTTTGGCGGCGTGGCTTCGGCTTTAAACGCAGTTGGCACAGTTCTTCGAACGCCGGTCTCAAGAGGAACGGGTAATCGCCAATCCACATCCGTTGGTCGGGGAGCCAAGCGTCACTAAGGGCGCTGATTTTGGAAAAGTCTTTTCGCTCACTCAACACCAAGCAGCGCACGACGTCCCCCGGTCGAATCGACTGATGCTTTTTATCCATGGGAAAAGCAAGACGACCGAGATAACCATCCTCATCGTCTAGTTCCAACAACATCCAAGTTCTGCGGTTTTCCACCCGCTCCAATTCGCCACGTCTGTTGGCTTGCTCATGGCTGCCCTCAACCCGCTCACGGGTTCGAACTTCAGCCACTTCTCCTTCAAACAACGCTGCTGCTGGGTAGCGGCGCAGGGTGGAATTGCGTTGACCCGCTTGCAGGATGGGGCCCCACAGCACATACAACAGAAAAACCACACCCACCACAAGCCAAAACGGTCCCCAGCGGGATGTCATCTGGCTCTGGCTGATCAGCAGGGTGATGACCCCACCGATGGCAGCCACCATGACCCGTTGCAAAATCTCTCGTGGAGAACCGAGTGAAACACGAAATTGATTGCCGGTGGCCACCGCAGGGATTAAGCGATGGAGTTCACCAGGTCGCAGTGGAATCAACATGGACGAAGCGGCGTCAGAGCAGTCGTTCGAGCCCGTACACCAGGCTCTGGAGGGATCGCACTTTGCGAACGGTGAGAAGAACTCCCGGCATGTATGCGGATCGATCAATGGTGTCGTGCCGCAAGGTATAGGTCTCACCTGGTGCACCGAACATCACTTCCTGGTGTGCGACCAGTCCAGGCAGGCGGATCGAATGCAGGCGAAGGCCACTCTCACGCAGCCCGCCGCGACTCCCTTGCAAGGATTCGTGCTCATCGACCTGGGCCGGATTGAATGGTTTGGCCAGCTCTTCCATTAATTCGGCGGTTTTGATGCACGTGCCGCTGGGAGCATCGGCCTTGCGGTTGTGGTGCAGTTCCGTGAGCTCTGCATGGTCATAAAAACGCGCTGCTGCAGCGGCAGCTTGCTGGAGCAGCACCATGCCGACTGAAAAGTTGGGAATCACGGCTCCACCGATCGACGCTTTGCTGGAGAACACGGTTAGTTCCTCCAACTGTGCAGGTGTGAGTCCTGTTGTTCCGATCACAGGATGCACTCCGTAGGCGATCGCGGCCCGTGTGTGCTCATAGACCACAGAGGGATGGGTGAAATCCACGAGCACTGCTCCCTTGCCTGCCCCTTCATTGCGCACGGATTGACTCACGGCGCAGAGGCACCCTTCAAAATCGGCCGTAATCGCGATGTCGAGTTCTCCCAGTCCAAGGTCCAATCCGACATCGACACCTTCCTTGCCTGGCGTGTTGTCGATGGCACCGACAAGTCGGCAGTCTGCAGCCCCCACGACTGCCTTAATCACTTCAGCTCCCATTCGGCCTAGGGCTCCAGCAACGACGACGCTGATCGGGTGTGCCGGAGTGGCAGTTGTCATGACTTCAAAGGATGGGAAATGGTCGGATCATGCCGCAGGACTGTTGCAACCAATCGAGACCAGCCTCTCTGTTGGCTGCAAAGCTTTTTCAGATCGGATGAATGATCCAAATGACCATCATCCATGCGTTCGCAACCACGTCAGCAACGGTTGAGATTGGTCGGATCTTTATTGCGATTGCAGTTGTTATCAGCGTTTCACAGATTTTTGGTGAGCTTCTGAGTCGATTGAGTCAGCCCCGAGTTATGGGCGAAATCCTGGGGGGTGTTGCCCTCGGTCCAAGCCTGTTGGGTTGGTTGTCGCCTCAGCTGGAGGATCAATTGTTCGGAGGCGGTGTCACCGATCAGTTGAATCTGCTGGGGCAGTTGGGGTTAGCCCTGTTCATGTTTTTGGTTGGTCTTGAACTCCAGCCATCAATCCTCAAGGGGAAAGCCAAGGTTGCCGCCGTGATCTCCCTGTCTGGAATCGTGCTCCCCATGGTGATGGGCATTGGCTTAGGCACTGTTTTAGACGGACTGGAGCCAACGTTGTTCCCAGGCGACCGTCGTCTCGATGGCGCTCTATTCATGGGTACAGCCATGGCGATCACAGCCTTTCCGGTGCTGGCGTACATCCTTCGAGAACGGATGTTGATTCGCCAACCACTTGGTGCCCTCAGCCTTGCCACAGCGTCGGTCGACGATGTGTTGAGTTGGGTGCTTCTCGCGGCTGTCGTTGCGTTCACTCGCTCTGGTTCAATCTGGGAGTGCGCGATTCCCCTCGCCAAGACGGCGGCCTGGGCCTTTGCCTTGCTGGTGCTGCTCAGGCCATTCACAACACTGGTGGAACGCCATTACAACAGCAGAAAGGGGTTTTCCCCATTATTTGAGGCGCTCATCCTGATCGGACTTTTGGTGAGCTGTGTGGTCACCGATGCCATCGGTGTGCATTTGATTTTTGGGGCCTTCCTCTGGGGTCTGGCCATGCCTCGTCGCCAGGACATGCAGGACATGGTCGAAGCAAGGTTTCAAGTGATCGTTGTACGTCTGTTATTGCCCATGTTCTTTGTCGTCAGTGGTCTACAAACTGAGTTGACGCAACTGGGTCAGCTTCCTCTGCTGCTGATCACGGCCAGCGTATTGGTCGTCGCCGTTAGTGGAAAATTTCTGGGGACCTGGTGCAGCGCCCGCCTGTGTGGGATTCCCTCTCGCGAAGCTCAGGCGCTGGGTTGGCTAGCCAATACCCGTGGAATGACGGAATTAATCGTTCTGAACGTGGGTTTGAAACTGGGTGTGATCGGAACAACCATGTTTGGCATTGGTGTTGTGATGGCCCTCACCACCACACTGATGGCTGGCCCCTTGCTGACTCGACTGGGATACGGAAGAGCATCGACCGTTTAGTTGTTCTGTAACGCTTGCCGCAAGAGCTCGCGTCAAATTCAACCCACCCGTAGGCTTATCCACTTAGCTGACACAGCGCCGATGTTCACGCAGGTTCGCTCCGCCGATCGCCGAGTCGCTCCTGCTGAGGGTCAGAGCCACAAATCCGTGATGAAAGCGGTTTATGTGGTGCTTGAACCGCAGTATCAAAACGCCCTCACTCAGGCTGCAACATCGCTCAATGCAGCTGACGGTGATCTCGGCATCGAACTCAGCGGTTATCTAATTGAAGAGTTGCGTGATGATCAAAACTATGCCGACTTTTGCGCCGACGTTGCTGCAGCAGATGTCTTTATTGCATCGCTGATCTTCATCGAGGATCTTGCTCAAAAGGTGGTGGATGCAGTGCAACCCCACCGAGATCGACTGAAGGCTGCTGTGGTGTTCCCCTCCATGCCTGAGGTGATGCGATTGAACAAGTTGGGCAGCTTCTCGATGGCTCAACTCGGGCAGAGCAAGAGTGCGATCGCTGGCTTCATGAAAAAGCGCAAGGAAGCCGGTGGTGCGGGCTTCCAGGACGCCATGCTCAAGTTGCTGAACACATTGCCGACAGTTCTGAAATATTTACCAGTCGAGAAGGCGCAGGATGCTCGCAGCTTCATGCTGAGTTTTCAGTATTGGTTAGGGGGAACTCCTGACAACCTGCGCAACTTCTTACTGATGTTGGCGGATAAATATGTCTTCACCGCAGCGGATGGTGACGAGCGCCCAGTGATGGAGGTGGCGGATCCAGAGGTGTTTCCTGATTTGGGGATTTGGCATCCACTCGCCCCTTCAATGTTTGAAGATCTCAAGGAATATTTGAATTGGACGGAAAGTCGCAATGATCTCAGTGAGAAGGCACGCAAGGGTCCGTTGATTGGTCTTGTGCTGCAGCGCAGCCACATCGTGACCGGTGATGACGCTCATTACGTGGCCACGATCCAGGAATTGGAGTTCCGGGGTGCCCGGGTGATTCCAATCTTTTGTGGAGGTTTGGACTTTTCCAAACCGGTCAATGCCTTCTTTTACGACCCGATCAATCCTGAGCAGCCTCTTGTCGACGGAATTGTTTCCCTAACCGGGTTTGCTCTGGTGGGCGGTCCTGCCCGTCAGGACCATCCCAAGGCTGTGGAATCGCTGAAGAAGCTCAATCGTCCTTACATGGTGGCTCTGCCCTTGGTGTTTCAGACCACCCAAGAATGGGAAGACAGCGACCTTGGTCTTCACCCTGTTCAAGTGGCTTTGCAAATTGCCATTCCTGAACTTGATGGTGCGATCGAACCGATTGTGCTTTCTGGCCGTGATGACGCCACCGGCAAAGCCCACACCTTGCAAGATCGCGTTGATGCAATCGCTGAACGAGCGATTCGCTGGTCTTCGTTGAGGATTAAGCCACGTACGGAAAAGAAACTCGCGATTACTGTTTTTAGTTTCCCCCCTGATAAAGGCAACGTTGGTACGGCCGCTTACCTGGATGTGTTTGGCTCCATCCATCGTGTGATGGAGGAGATGAAGGCAAAGGGTTACGACATTCAGGACATGCCGAGAACACCAAAGGCGTTGATGGAAGCGGTCATCAATGATCCTGAGGCGATGCAGGGTGCTCCTGAGCTTTCGATCGCCCACCGCATGAGCGTTGAGGAGTACGAACGGCTTACTCCTTATTCCGAACGGTTAGAGGAAAACTGGGGCAAGCCTCCCGGCAATCTCAATAGTGATGGCCAGAACTTGTTGGTTTTTGGTCGACATTTCGGCAACGTTTTTGTTGGCGTGCAGCCCACCTTTGGCTATGAAGGTGATCCAATGCGGTTGTTGTATTCCCGCAGCGCTAGCCCCCATCACGGTTTCGCTGCTTACTACACCTACCTCGAGAAGATTTGGGGAGCTGATGCGGTGCTGCATTTCGGCACCCACGGTTCGCTGGAGTTCATGCCTGGGAAGCAGATGGGCATGAGTGAAACCTGCTATCCCGATTCGCTGATTGGTGCACTGCCAAATCTGTATTACTACGCCGCCAACAATCCTTCCGAAGCCACAATCGCGAAGCGGCGCGGTTACGCCTCTACGATTAGTTATCTAACGCCTCCGGCGGAGAATGCCGGCCTCTACAAAGGTCTTAAGGAGCTCGGAGAACTTGTTGGTTCTTACCAACAACTACGTGAGGGTGGCCGTGGTGTTCAGATTGTCAACACCATTGTAGAAACGGCACGACAGTGCAATCTTGATAAAGACGTTGTCTTGCCAGACGACGATGCAGCGGACTTGGATTTAGATGGTCGAGACGCCCTAGTTGGGGCAGTTTATCGGCAGTTGATGGAGATCGAGAGCCGTTTACTGCCTTGTGGACTTCACACGATCGGTAAACCACCCACAGCAGAGGAGGCGATTGCAACTTTGGTCAATATCGCAGCCCTCGAGAGAGAAGAGGATGGCTTGCGCTGCCTACCAGGCTTGCTGGCCGAGTCGATGGGGCGAACGATTGAAGACGTTTACAAAGGAAACGACGATGGTGTGCTCGCCGATGTGGAACTCAATCGCACAATCACTGAGACGTCTCGCGCTGCGATCGGTGCCATGGTGCGATCGCTCACAGGCCGCGACGGGCGGGTCAACCTGCGCAACAACTTTGGATGGCTGTTCGATCTGTTGGCCTTGTTTGGCATCAAGTTGCCATCCCCCTGGCTGAGAGCTTGTCGCAACGCTGGCTTCAGCGAGATCGATGTTACTGAACTCGATAAGTTATTCGCCTATTTGAGGTTCTGTCTGGAGCAGGTTTGCGCAGACATGGAAATGGACAGCTTGCTCAAAGCCCTTGATGGGGAATACGTCTTACCAGGACCTGGCGGTGACCCCATCCGCAATCCGGGTGTGCTTCCCAGCGGAAAAAACATCCATGCTCTTGATCCTCAGGCTATCCCCACTCGTGCCGCTGTCGCTGCTGCCAAGGGTGTGGTGGACAAGCTGATTGAGCGGCAGCGTGAGGAGCAGGGCACCTGGCCTGAAACGATTGCTTGTGTTCTGTGGGGAACAGACAACATCAAGACTTATGGCGAATCGTTAGCTCAGATTCTCTGGTTTGTCGGTGTTAAGCCGATGCCTGATTCTGTTGGCCGAGTCAACAAACTTGAGTTGATCCCGCTCGAAGAATTGGGACGTCCTCGTATTGATGTGGTGGTGAACTGTTCAGGCGTATTCCGTGACCTATTCATCAATCAAATGGCCTTGATTGATCAAGCAGTCAAGATGGCTGCCGAAGCCGATGAACCACTGGAACAGAATTTCGTGCGTCAACATGCCCAAGAACAAGCCGAAAAGGAAGGCACTAGCCTGCGAGATGCAGCCTGCCGGGTGTTCTCCAATGCCAGTGGCAGTTACAGCTCCAACGTAAATTTAGCTGTGGAGAACAGCAGCTGGGAGGAAGAGGGTGAATTGCAGGAGATGTATTTGTCACGTAAAACATTTGCTTTCAACGCTGATAATCCCGGAGAGATGAATCAGAAGCGCGAGGTATTTGAGTCTGTGATGAAAACTGCTGATGTGACGTTCCAAAATTTGGATTCAGCGGAGATCTCACTGACTGACGTCAGCCACTATTTCGACTCTGATCCAACCAAATTGATTAAAGGGTTACGTGAGGACGGGAAGGAGCCCACTAGTTTCATTGCCGATACGACCACAGCGAACGCTCAAGTGCGCAGCTTGAATGAGACGATTCGCCTGGATTCCAGAACCAAATTGCTCAACCCCAAGTGGTACGAGGGCATGCTCGACTCGGGGTATGAGGGAGTGCGAGAGGTGGCCAAACGTCTTAATTTCACGCTCGGCTGGAGTGCGACAAGTGGTGCCGTGGATAATTTTGTCTATGAAGAGGCTAATGAGACCTTCATCAATGATCCAGAGATGCGCAAGCGCCTGTTGGAGTTAAATCCTCATAGCTTCCGACGCATTGTTGGTACCCTTTTGGAAGTTAATGGCAGAGGCTATTGGGAGACATCTGACGAGAATATCCAGCAATTACAAGAGCTGTACCAGGAGGTCGAGGACCGGATTGAGGGTGTTACGTCTGCTTAAAGGCGCCCAAAAAACGAATGTGGCAAAAGTCGACTTGAATAAACAAACTTGTTGCTCCAACGGATCAAGCGCATCAAAAAAGTCCTGAAAACATTCCCGATGGTCAATGGTGTACAAAGTGATTTTTACCGGTGCTTCATTTTCAGTCATGTACATCTTTGCGACGTGCCAATCTCTCTTGATTAATTGATCTTCCTTGAGCAGCGATGATGCTTCTTGATTTCACTTGGTTCATGGTATTTAAACAGAAAATATCTCTGCGATGAGATAAAGGATCGACCTAGAACTATATTTCTATTGTTGTGATGGGAATATTGGACCAATTGCTGTCACTAGATCCAGATAGAAGGATTGTTTTGCTGTGTTGCGGATGGTGCTTGTGCGTCAGGCTTAGTTGATCAGGATTTTGTTGATTGACCTCGGTGAGGATGCCTGCTTCGATGACGATTTTATCCTTTTTTGCGTTGAAATCGAGCAGGATAGTTTGTCCATGCAGATCCGCCTGGCTGACTACAACAATATCTTTACCCAATCCCAGGAGTCCTTTTGATGCGCCACGGCCTGGCGAGACAATGTCGTCACCCTTGCCTGCTTCAAAGGTCAGCATCCCATGGGTATTGTGTTGACTTGGTCCGATGATGACATCGTTGTAGTCGCTGCCAGTGATTCGATCAACACCACCTTGTGTTGCCAGGTAAGTGGCAAATGATTGATGCAAAACCTTGCCGGCAAGGCGATGAACATCCTCTAGAGGGCGCACGACGCATTGATTGTTCTTGATTCGATAGTTAACTTCTGTGGAGGGATGCAGTGTCTTAGCCTGCTGTTTGGAGAGCATTGTTGCAGTAATCGTTTCTGCACTAAGACTTGCTTGATCAAGCACAATGGCTTGATCTGTATTGTCTGAAATTTTAAAATTATTGCGGTATTCATTGATCGTTCCACCACGAAAATCCTGTGGAATTTCTCGTAGTTTTTTAAGCCTGAACCATCCTTTACTAAAGACTTTTGAAATGTAATTTCCCCCGAATGAGGCATCTCCTTGGTAGGGCGTTGTTGATTGAGCTGGCGTGAAGGTTAGATAGGGGTACTCTGGCGATTTGAGTTGGATTGCAGGATCTGCTAACGCAGATCTAGGCATTGACCTCGGCAACAAGAGATTATCAATCCAGTACTCCTGTCCTGAGTAGAAATCCAAAAGGCTCTTTGAGTTCACCAGGTCTTCATAACGTCGACCAATGAGCGGATGGGCCGCATTGGCGTAACCACTGCCGTTGCTGCCTGTATTGAGACTGCTCGAACGCAGTGCAATTGCTTCAAAAATACGGACACCGATGCCAAGCTCTTGAATTAGGCGAGCATGCCTTTTTGAATTACGTGGAGACTCTCGGAACGCATCTAATCTTTTTTCGAGGAATCCTGTGTAGAAAAGCTTCGCGCTGTTCTTAACAGTAACCGGATTGTTGCCTTTTCGGAGCGCTTTAATTGCTTGTCTGGCTATCTTGTAATTTGGATGAATTCGGTTGCTTTTTGGGATCTCTTCTAATCTTGTTAAACTGCTCAAGTGTCCATTGAGTTTCGCGGTTGCAGATTGAGAATTGTCTCCACCAAGTCCAAATTGATAGGGGTTTTTAACCCCAGCGATCTTTGCATAGATTTCAACTGGTGTTTTATTTTGATATTGGTATTGATCCGATAGCCAATCAAAAATTGAATCTGGTATTTTTGCATTTTTTTGTCTTGGTAGCGCCGTGCTCAACAGTTGATTGATGAATTTCTGATAAAAGGGGAGTGTGGGGATGCTTTTCTGAAAGTTAAATGTCTCGATAGGCTTGCGTGCCGTGATTGCTTGCCCGCTTTGACTCTTGATGTTTCCAGTCAGGGTGACCCATTCTCCGTTGTCTCCCGGTTGATTGAGGTCAAGTGCAATCCATTTCTGGCCAACCAACTGACCAGATTGATCCGATTCAGGAGTTCCAATTTGCCCCCCAAGGTAAACGCTACGTACATTAAATGGTTGGCCTTTTTGATTGGGCTGGATGTGGCTTTGGTCCCATCCGAATTGGAAGCCGACCTCGCGTGATAGCGAAGCTAGAACGGCATTGGGTAAAATTAAATCAGACGCATTAATGTTATCTAAAGAGTGTATTGCCTGTTTATTTTGCTTGATTTGCTTCCTTGAAAGGCCTTCATTTTTCAATCTTTGATTGACAACTAAGAGAGTATAAATTGTTGCCGATGAGCCAACCCAGGCCATGTTCATGCCAGGCGCGTATAGGCTGTTGAAGTTTGGAAAGTTGATGATCAAATTAGGAGCAACTTCATCAACAGTCCCCTCAACAATGGCCTTCCTGAGCTGCTTGAGACTTGTGATCATTATTGGGTCTTGGTGGAGGCTGCTTGGGATGAATAACTTGTCTACTGGCCTTTTCTTTTGTGTCGAATCAATTACAATTTATTATTTTAGTTCGCGATAAGTTCAATGGTCAGGAGCCTATCCTGTTCAAATACAGACAGCTTAGCGAGATCAACTGCAATGACCACTATGGTGTCACAGGCGCTTTTGCTGCTGCTTTTTGATTTATAGTGCCTTTGCTTGCCCGGCTACTCTTAATCTGGTCATTTAGTTGAATGATGTGAAGATTATTTTCTCTAGCATTAGCATCTCCTGCCATTAAGGATACAAAGGCTCGATTGCTAAAAATTATCAGCACATGCCTCCCGCGCCTTGTTGTGACGTCTGACTGGTTGTTCTCATGACATCCGTGAACAGTGCCGCCATAGGCATTCTCTAAAAGGTGTGGCAAATCTGCTGAGATTAATATTAGATAACATGACTGAAGATTCCACTAGTTTCGCTGAGATTGAACCGTCCTTTGAGCACCGCATAGTCATGTTCGCCATCTGTAATGTAGGTTTTATTTCGTCTAAACTCAGTCGAAACGCCTTTGATTGCAGTGGCATCGATTGAATCACAGCAAATATTAAAATCTCGAATCAACACATAGCCATCCAAATCAAGAATGACGCGGTCATTGCCGGTACCTGTTTTAACCACATCTTTTCTTCTACCACAGGGACCAGGGTAAATGATGTCGTCACCTGCGCCGGCAATGATTTTGTCATCATCTTCATTGCCATACAGGACATCATTTCCTTTTTTTCCCTTGATTTTGTCTCGCCCTTGATAACCCCAAATCTGGTCGTCCTGATTGGACCCCTTGAGTTTGTCCCTTAGGTCTGTCCCCTTAATTGTGCGACTTGGCTTGGGGGGGGTGACGGGAGGTTTTGTCGTCGTCGTCGGTGGCGTGATGGGAGGTTTGGTTGTCGTCGTCGGTGGCGTGACGGGAGGTTTTGTTGTCGTCGTCGGTGGCGTGACAGTAGGCTCTGTCGTCGTCGGTGGCTTAATCGTCGGCTTTGTTGTTGTCGGGGGTGTGGTTGATGTTGTTGTCTCTAGTTTGTAGATGCCACTCCGCATTGTCATATATAAATCAGTACCACCGTGCTTTAAGTCAACCGGTGTGATTGATCCAACCCCATAGTAACCAGAATAGGGCAATTCGACTTCTTCTATTTGAGAAGTGAGTCCGCTCAACTCGAAAAGCTTCCCGTTTTTGGCAGTGAAGTAGAGATCGTCGGGAATTGATGAAGATGTCTGTCGATTTTTTTTGTGAATTGCAAAATTCTGTGGTTCTGAACTCCCTGTTCCACTTGTCAGGTCGCTAACCATCAATGTTCCTGACGTTGTGCCATCGCTCTTCCACAGTTCCTCACCTGCTGCCTTTGTTTGGCCTCTGAAATACAGTGTGTCATTGCAAACGATGAACGGAAGACTGGCGCTGTTCCATTTCTCTTGAATGGTCGCGACAAAACGGGTTTCCTTTGAGATTGGATTGTAGGCATGCAGTTCTCCAACAGCGTCCTGAACGCTGTCCCCAGACTCTTTTCTGGTCCGGAAATAAACTTCGCCTTTAAAGAGCGTGAAATCCTCGGCGCTGCTTCCGTTCGGGGTATTGGCACTTTTCCATGATGGATTGATGTCTTTGATTTCTTGCGTGGTGGCAAAAGTTCCGTTGCTCACCCAGGGTTCGTAATCATAGTTTTGATCACGTGTATCTCTCGATAAGCCTAAAAAGTAAAGGGAATCGTTGATGGTTGTTTGATTAGAGATGGGCGAGGAAACATTCCACAGGGGTTGGTAGTCGAAATCGCTGATTTTCTTGAATGTTCCTGGAGCCGACGAGGTGACCCAGAGCTCATTTGGGTCCCAGCGAGGTTCATCTCGACCTGGTACAGACTCATGTCCATCGGCGATGAAGTAGAGCAGGTTGTCTGCTCCTTCAAGCCAGACAAAGGTGCTTTGCGGTTTTCCGGGTGTGTTGCCACCTAAGGAATAGGTGCTTCCAGGCTTGCCCGTTCCATCGCTGAACCACAGTTCATACTTATCGTCTTGTGCGGGCTGAAAGAAAAACAAACCACTGTCAATCGCTTCAATCTTGTCATCCCATCGGCCATCACTAAAGGCGTTCGGTAAAGCATCGTCGATTTTTGTTAGCCGTTCACGATTCGTATCTAGGTCGATATCTTTATAGGACCAAAGTTGGTAGGTGTTGCCTGGGTCGATTCTGGTAATGAAAAAGAGATGATCGTTCGCAACGTTGAGATCGCTGGCGACATAGGTATTGTCACCTGGTGTGAAATCAGAGAGAATTCGGGTTCCAGGTTTCGTACCATCTGTTACCCAAAGGGAGTAGCTCGAGTGTTTGTCGCCAGGATGATATTGATCTCGATCGGCTTCTTCTGGATGGGCTGTGAAATATAACTTTCCATTGTAACCGGTTAGATCGTAGATCGATCCTGTGGTTGCGAAACCTTTAATCCGCTTTAAGGGGCTAACCATGGGGTCGTTATTTCTGCTTTCGTCCTAGCAAAAGTATCTGATTTAGTCATCCTCCTGTTGTAGGGGAATCGTTGGTTTCGATTACAGCAATCCCTTCACTCACGACCCGAGGTTCTGGAAACATCCGACACGGGCGTCCTCGCTGATGGTCTGGTCGCTGAAGTTCACCCCTGCCCAACGCTGATAGTCCTCGAGGCTTCGCTCACCACCAAGCCAGAAAGCGTTGAGATCGGCAACATCATCCTTTATTGCATTGAGGCTTTTAGGTGCATTTTTCAAACTTCCAAGCAACATATGGACTCTCACAAGTGATTTTCGATTAAAGCGAAACCAGTCGCTGTGATCACTCCAGTGTGTTGCTGAGGTGTCTCCATCGGCGGCGGCTGATTTGTATAAATGAAACAAGAGGAGTTTGTTCGGGCAGAACAGGTTGAAGCCGTGGGTCCAAAGCCTGGCAGACATGGCGATTTCTTCGCCATAAAAGTAAAGCCCTGGGTCATAGGGAACGTTGCGGACAATCTGGCCTGGTCCAAATAAAAATCCACCAGCGATGAAGGCATTTGGAAGAGGCTGTTTGGGCTGTTGCTCTGGTAATGAATATCGGCTTATCCCTTGGAACTTCAAAATGCCATAGTCATCAAAGCGATCGGCAGCCATCACGGGAAGGGTCGCCAGATTCAGTTCACAAGGCAGGTGGAAGGCATTGGGGTACACACTTAAAACCGCCATCTCATCATTGCAATCTTGCCAAGTTTGCAGCAACTGTTGATCCCAATCGTCAATAGCTCGCATGTGGCTATCAATTTGAAGCACAAAATCTTCATCTCGATAGAACTGTTGTGCCTGGTGTCTTGCCCAGCATGCCCCCTGACTTTCGGAGGCTCGATAGCGACACACACTCAGTTTTGGATGCGCTGGGAATGCCATCTCCCCCCATAGATCAGAGTCTTGCTCAGAAAGTTGTAAGCAAATCCCGAAACTCAACCGTTCTGGATTGGAAGCTTTGCTCAATAAGTTCTGAAGTGTCGCTGGTAAATCTGGGTCCCGATAAGCCGCTATCTGAATAAATATCGTGCTGGTTGGATGCGCCACTTCTTCCCTGGTTTGTTTACCAAAGTGTGGCTGCCATTCGCAGTGTTTGGACGATTGGGGCCACATCGTGGACACGAACCATGGCGACACCGACCTGAGCACACCGACATGCCACAGCAGCGGTGCCCCAGATCCTGGCCCGTGGTCGTGGTTCGTCAAGCACTGCACCGATGAAGCGTTTGCGTGACGGCCCAACGAGCAGCGGGAACCGCTCGCGCGTAAGCGTTTCAAGACCTTTCAGGAGAGCCAGGTTTTGTTCATGGGTTTTGGCGAAGCCCAGACCTGGGTCCCAGATGATCTGTTCAGCAGCAATACCGGCTTGCTCTGCGGCATCGGTCCGTTCCAACAGGGCAGAGCGCACATCTCCCACGACATCGTCGTAGCCCGTCAGTTGATCCATCGAGTGGCTGTTGCCTCGGCTATGCATCAACACCACGGGGCAGCGAGCCGCTGCAATCAGCGGCAGCATGGCCGGATCTCGCTGGCCACCACTAATGTCATTCACCCAATTAGCGCCAGCTTCAAGCGCAGCCTCTGCCACCTCTGCCAGAAAGGTGTCGATTGAAATCAAGGCCTCTGGAAAGTTGCGTCGGATCTGCCGCAAGGGTGGCAGCAACCGTCTCAACTCTTCTTGAGGGCCAACCTCGTCCGCTCCAGGCCGCGTGCTCTGAGCACCAAGATCAAGTACGTCAGCGCCCTGACGCAGTTGCGAGGCCGCTTCATTGCAAGCTCGCTCTGAGCTGAAAAAGCGGCCGCCGTCACTAAAAGAATCTGGGGTGACGTTGATCACACCCATCACGGTTGTGCGTTGTTGCCAGTTCTGTGGCCAGAGCCTGGACTCAAACGGATTGGTAGTTGGCAATGCGGGCAAACCCATCGGGTTTTAGGGATGCGCCTCCGACCAGTACTCCATCGATATCGCTCATAGACATCAATTCATCGATGTTGTCTGGTTTCACCGAGCCGCCATATTGAATGACCAAATCCGTCGCGCCAACCCAACTGCGAATCAGACCACAGATGCGATTGGCTTCTGATGATTCACAGGTCTGACCGGTGCCGATCGCCCAGATCGGTTCGTAGGCCACCACCAATTTGTTGGCATCGAGGCCCTCAAGCCCCTGCTCGATCTGTCTGCGAATCACCCGTTCCTCCTCTCCACGCTCTCGCTGCTCCAAACTCTCGCCAACACACACGATCGGGATCAATCCCTTGGACTGCGCACAACGAGCTCTGTGATTGATCTGTTCGTCGCTTTCGCTGAAGTATTTGCGAGGCTCACTATGGCCAACGATGGTGAACTGCACTTGATGCTCGAGCAGCATGTCGGCTGAAATTTCAGCAGTAAAGGCACCGGATGGTTGCCAATGCACGTTTTGACTCGATAGCTCGACCCTGCTGCCAGCGGCAAGTTCCGCCATGGTCGAGAGGGCGGTAAAGGGTGGCGCCAGAACCACCTGACGATCCTCAGGAATGTCTTTGATTAGAGGCAGGAAGGCAGCCATGTAGTCCCTGGCCTGAGCACAGGTCATGTGCATCTTCCAATTGCCAGCGATCACCCGTCTGCGCACGCTCAATCCTTAGCAGAACTGCCGGCCAACTTACGGTGTGATCGATGGTGATTCGCCAAAAACAGATTCTTCAGCGGCCATCGAGATCCGGTCACCAATGACAAGTTGTCGGCCCCGACGGGTTTCGACCGATCCATTCACCCGCACAGCACCAGCCTGAATGTGATGTTTCGCTTCGCCTCCTGTGGCCACCCACCCCTTCCATTTGAGGAACTGATCAAGCTTCATTCACCTGGGATGTCAGATCGGGATTGATACTCTGCCGTGATGCTTACCCCATCTCAAGCCGGCTTTCGCAGGCTTCTGCCGCTGTTACGTCCACATGGCCGGCAGTTGCTCTTGGGTGGGCTGTGCATGCTGATTTTTGTGGGCTGTTGGCCGCTGTTGATGCGGCTCGCAGGTGCTTTGATCCCAGCGATCGGGGCCGGAGAGCTGTTCAAGGTCGTTCAGGTGATCCTGCTGGCGATCGCTGTCTTCCTGATCCAAAAGGTGGCGCAATTTGGTCAGGATTCTCTGTTGGCTGGACCTGCACTACGTGTAAGCCAGGACTTGCGTAGAGATGTTTTTCGCCAGTTGCAACGGGTCGAACTGGCGTCTCTTGAGAAGTTGTCCTCAGGCGATCTCACCTATCGACTCACCGAAGATGCTGATCGAGTCAGTGAGGTGATTTATAAAACGATCCAAGACACCTTGCCCAGCGCCTTACAGCTGGTAGCTGTCTTCGCCTACATGGTGTGGCTGGACTGGAAGTTGTCCGTAGCGATCCTGTTGATCGCACCTTTGGTGGCTGTGCTGATCAGCTTGTTCGGCGCGCGAGTGATGGCAGCGACGGAACGGAGCCAGCGCAAGGTGAGTGAACTGGCTGGATTGCTGGGTGAATCGATTGAAGGATTGCCCTTAGTGCGCGCCTTTGCCGCTGAAGCATGGCTTCAGGATCGATTTGAAACGAAGATTGATCAGCATCGTCAGGCTCGCTACCGCACATACCGATTGGTAGCCCTGCAACACCCTGTTGTGGGTTTTATTGAAGTCATTGGAATTTTGACTGTCCTCGCCCTCGGCGCAGCACGCATCCAGACGGGTGATCTGGATGGGCAGGGATTTAGTAGCTACGTGGCTGGCTTGATCATGCTGATTGATCCAATTAGCCACCTCACGACGAATTTCAATGAATTTCAGCAAGGACAAGCCTCGCTGAAACGATTGCGAGACATCGAGCGAGAACCTCAAGAGCCCCCAGATCCCCAAGATGCCGAATTACTCGGCCATTTACGCGGAGATCTGACGCTGGAACAGGTCAGCTTTGGTTATCAGCCGTCTGAACCGGTGCTGAAGGGACTCAATCTTTGCGTTGAGGCTGGTCAAGTGGTCGCCCTTGTTGGTCCTTCTGGTGCTGGCAAAAGCACCTTGTTCTCCTTGTTGTTGCGCTTCAACACCTGTCAAGCCGGCAGGATCTTGATGGATGGCTACGACCTCAGCCAACTGCGCGCCCATGAGTTGAGACGGCAGGTCGCACTTGTGCCTCAGCGCACCACGGTGTTTTCAGGGACGATCGCTGAGGCGATTCGGTTTGGTCGTGAGGCCAATGATGCCGAGGTGATCACGGCGGCTCAATTAGCGAATGCGGATGGTTTTATCCGTGCTTTCCCTCAGGGTTATGAGACGGAACTGGAAGAACGCGGGACCAACGTGTCTGGGGGACAGCTGCAGCGGATTGCCATTGCCCGCGCTGTTTTGGGAAATCCTGCTGTGCTGCTGCTCGATGAAGCGACGAGCGCTCTCGATGCTGAGGCTGAGGCCGCCGTGCAATTGGGGCTTCGCCAGGCCATGGAGGGGCGCACTGTTTTGGTGATTGCCCATCGCTTGGCCACGGTTCAGGAAGCCGATCAGATTGTGGTTCTAGAGCGAGGGGCAATCGTGGATCAAGGCTCCCACGATGAACTGATGCAACGTGGTGGGCGTTATCGGGAACTTTGCGAACGTCAGTTCATTCGTGATCTGCAGAACTGTTGAACATCTCTAAAGTTTGTCGGCCGGATCCATGACCACCCGGTTTTATCGATGACTGATTCTGCCGCCAACAATCCAAATCCTGTTCTCACCTTTGAGGGCAAGCGTTATGACCTGAACTCCCTGCCAGATGAGCTGAAGGAGTTGGTTCGCGGCATGCAAGTCGCTGATGCTCAGCTCCGCATGCATGAAGACACCTTGAAGGTGTTAGCCGTTGGTCGTCAGAGCATGGCGATGGAACTCAACACAAAGTTGCAATCCGTGACGCCCCTCCCCGAAGGTCAGGGCTGATCAGGATTTAAGCGTGCTTGGTCGCGTCCGCCTCTCTGTTCTCTTTGCTTTTTAGCGAAAGCGATAAGCCTTGGAGAGGCGGAACACCGTTCCAGAAAGCAACAACAAGGCAACCAGATTGGGCAGGGCCATGAGGCCGTTCAGAGTGTCTGAAACACCCCAAATCAAGCCTTCTTCACCTGCGATGGCTGCAAATACAGCGACTGCTACCCAAATCAAACGGAACGGAATCACAGCTTTGCTGCCTAACAAATACTGGGTGCATTTCTCGCCATAGAAGCTCCACCCAAGGATGGTGGTGAATGCAAAGACGACAATTCCAGCAGTAACAACAAGTCCACTACCCGCCAAAGCGTCGTTGAATGATGTAATCGACAAGGTGGAACCTGCAAGCGCCTTGCGTGCATCGTCCGTCATGCCAAGCAATTTCTCACCGCTGCTTGTGATGATCACTAAGGCTGTCATTGTGCAGATCACCAATGTGTCGATGAACGTGCCAAGCATGGCCACAGTTCCCTGACGCACAGGATCGTCTGTTTTCGCTGCAGCATGGGCGATGGGTGCACTACCGAGACCGGCTTCATTAGAGAAGATTCCACGTTTAAAGCCCATTAACACCACCTGTGCGAACGCTCCACCGACGGCGGCCTTTCCGTTGAAGGCAGAGTCGAAGATCAGATGGATGGCTTCTGGGATCCCGTTGCGGTTGATCACCAGGATGGTCAGGCAGGCCGCGAGATAAAGAATGGCCATGACCGGCACGATCGCGGAGGCGGCTCTCGCGAGTCGTCGAAGACCTCCGATGATTACGGCGAAGATCAGAATGCCCAGCAAGATGCCAGTGAGCGTGCGCGACACCTTGGCGGTGTCAAAAAGCGCCTTAGACAGGGTGAAGGCTTGAACACCATTACCAATGCCGAAACTGGCGAACATGCCAAATAGGGCAAACAAACCGCCCATCCAGGCCCAGCCTTGACCCAATCCATTCCGGATGTAATACATCGGGCCGCCAACGTGGTTGCCGTTGGCATCAGTTTCCCGGAAGTGAACCGCTAGAACCGCTTCGGCGTATTTCGTGGCGATGCCAAAAACGGCGATCAACCACATCCAGAACACAGCACCAGGCCCACCGATGGCGATGGCTCCAGCAACCCCGACAATGTTGCCGGTGCCGATGGTCGCCGATAGGGAGGTCATCAGCGCTTGAAACGGTGAGATTTCTCCTTCGTTCAGGGCGTCGGCTGGACGGAGCATCATGCGCGCGCCGTACAACAGGCGCTGCAGTGGCATGAAGCGCAATCCCACCATCAGAACAATGCCTGTCAGTGCGATGAGCCCCACCGTTGGCCAGCCCCAGACGAAGGAGCTAATGGGATCGTTGATGGCTTTGATCGCTGTTTCGAAACTCCCCATCGTCCATACCGATGTTGGTGGGATCGTGTCACAACCTTCTTAAGTCGGCAATTCTGAAACCATCTTTTGTCTCAACAAGATTGGCGGCCTCCTCTGATCAGCTCGCTGCAGGAGCTTCTGGAGTCGAGATCTCGCTTAGCTCGCGCTGCATAGGGTTTGATTGAAACCAAGGGGTTTGAGGCAATGAGATCACTCTAAAAATCATCACTCGAACTTCCTTCCATGTCGACCAAGGAATACTCAAAAAAACAAAGCCTAAACATAAATAATTAGCCTATTTCTGTTGTCTTTTTTGCGTCGCCTCTATTCAGACTCCGCATCGATTTGAAGCTTAAAAGATACTGTGAAACAACAATGTGTGAGTGATATCGGCGCCTCCGTTTTAGCCCAATAATGCTGAAGGCACAAACATCATTGGGCTCATATGGATTAAAGGCCTTTGAGATCTTGAAAGCTGAACGTTTGCGCACTTGCTGGCTGATCAGCATAAGCGTCACTTTTGATCACCCGCTGTTGAAGCACCCAGGGGCCACCTCCCGGCAAGGCCACAAAAGTATCGATGAAATGATTTTTTCCACCGCGGGGTTCGCCACTGGCGGGGTCGGAATACTGGCTTGTATAGGTATGACTCAAATAGCCTTCACCGGTTTCAGTAACTTCAGTTGTGTAAATCGTGACGACCGTCCCATGAATATGTCGATGAACCATTGTGACCACATCATCTTTGATGCGATAGCGATCTCCATCCCCTTTGCCGCCAATAATCACTTCCATTCCTACAGCGTCGGTTTCACCGGCCGTAAATGTATTTTGCCCATGCGTTTGTTCAAAACTGCGACGAACGCGATGAATCGCTACTTCCCAAAGCTGGGAGTTCATGGCCTTGAGAACCTCTTCATCGTCGATCCCTTCCACGGAAGCTTTGAGATCAGCCCCAACCTGAAACGTCCCTTCCAAGCGGCGTTCCCCTTGTTCCCAAATGCAGCGTCCGCTGTAACCAGAAAAACCTGGCGCCCACGTGTAACGGTTCTCGTAGGCGCGTCGAAAAGACTCACGACAGTCGTTTCCAGGTTTGACTGGTGCGGAGACGGTCATCGTTGATCAACGGCTTAATCCAACCCTACCGATTCGTCGCATCACCCAGTGGATGTTTGGACGTAGGCGTGGATGTCTTGCAGTGCATTGATGCACAACATCGGTTGATCCTGAAGCGATGCGATCGCTGCAACAGCGGCTCTCGCCCCAGCCAATGTCGTCACAGTTGGAACGGCGTAATCGAGAGCGGCGCGACGTAGATACTTGTCGTCATGGGCGGCCTGCCGACCGATCGGGGTATTAATCACCAACTGGACTTGATTGGAGCGGATCAGGTCTTCGATGTTGGGCCGTCCTTCATGCACCTTCAGAACGGGACGAACAGTTAACCCTGCCTCGACCAATGCTCCTGCAGTGCCAGAGGTCGCTATCAGCTGGAACCCCAGTGCGATCAGGCGTTTCGCAACAGGGACAAGCGCCGGTTTGTCTCGGTCATGGGTCGAGAGAAACACGGTGCCTTGGGTGGGCAGCGCTTCGCCAGCGGCTAATTCAGCCTTGGCGTAAGCCATGCCAAAACTACTGGCGGATCCCATCACTTCACCGGTGGACCGCATCTCGGGGCCTAACACTGTGTCGGAGCCTGGGAAGCGCCGAAACGGCAGAACGGCTTCCTTGATGGCTTGAAGCGGCGGTTGCGGCTCTTCGGTCAAACCCACGTCTTCCAGACTTTCACCCGCCATCAGGCGCGTCGCAAGGCGAGCAAGGGGTTGACCGGTGGCCTTGGCCACGAATGGGACCGTACGCGAAGCACGGGGGTTGGCTTCAATGATGTAGACGACTTCCTGTCCCTGCCCATCGCGCTGAACGGCGAATTGCAGATTGATCAGACCTTCAACCTGCAGTGCAAGGGCGAGTGATCTACTCCAGGAACGGATCGTCGCAAGAGCGTTTTCTCCCAGAGAGACGGATGGCAGACAGCAGGCGGAATCACCGGAATGGATGCCGGCTGGCTCAATGTGTTCCATCAAGCCACCGATCACGACCGCTCCGGTGTGATCGCACAACGCATCGACATCGACTTCGATGGCATTTTCCAAGTACTGATCGATGAGGACGGGATGATCAGGTTCAACTTGCACCGCTTCGTGCATATAGCGGTTTAATTCCGTTTCATCGAAGACCACCTCCATCGCCCGGCCGCCCAAGACATAGGAGGGACGCACCACGACTGGATATCCCACCGAAGCAGCCACAGAGCGTGCTTCGACTTCACTTCGGGCCAGTCCGTGACGGGGCTGGCGAATCTCGAGCTCGCTGAGGATGGCCTCGAACTGTTCCCGATCTTCGGCCCGATCAATCGACTCTGGTGAGGTCCCCCAGATCCGCGTCCCGGTCGCGAGACCTTCTGCACTATTGAGCCAGTGAAGCAGAGGAATGGCCAGTTTTAAAGGGGTTTGGCCACCAAATTGGACGATCACACCATTGGGTTTCTCCACCTCGATCACATTGAGAACGTCTTCAAGAGTGAGGGGTTCGAAATAGAGACGATCGCTTGTGTCGTAATCAGTGGAGACGGTTTCGGGGTTGCTGTTCACCATCACCGTTGTGATCCCCTGCTCCTGAGCTGCAAAGGATGCATGACAGCAGCAATAGTCGAATTCAATTCCCTGCCCGATGCGATTGGGACCGCCACCGAGGATCATCACCTTGCGACGATCATCAGCAGCACTGACTTCGCTGGACGCTGGCAAGGCAATCAGCCTGCCGTCATCGCCTAGTTGATGCAGAGGCTGCTCATAGGTGGAGTAGTGATAAGGCGTCGTTGAAGCGAACTCTGCGGCGCATGTGTCCACTGTTTTAAAGACCGCCTGCACGCCAAGCGACTGGCGGCGAGAGCGAACGCTGAGTTCATCACTCTTGGTCGCCCAGGCAATCTGGCGGTCAGAAAACCCGCGTTGTTTGAGCGTGAAGAACGCCTCTGCGCTGAGTTGATCAAGCCGTTGACCACTCAGGAGCCGTTGTTCCGTCTCAATCAAGAGGCGCAATTTGGCTAAAAACCAGGGGTCAATGCCACTGATGTCATGGATGTCGTTGTCGCTGCGACCGCGGAGCATGGCGCTGCGCACGGTGAGGATTCGTTCGGGTGAAGCCGTTCGCAATCCACGATCAATATCGCTATCGGTGAGCTCGGCTTCGGTTTGATCACATCCCCAGCCAGCTCTGCCGATTTCTAGAGAACGCATTGCTTTTTGGAACGACTCCTCGAAGCAACGTCCGATCGCCATCGCTTCGCCAACCGATTTCATCGACGTTGTTAAAACGGCTGGGCTGCCACGAAATTTCTCGAAGGCAAAGCGAGGGATTTTGGTGACGACATAGTCGATTGTTGGCTCAAAACAAGCCGGTGTTTTGCCGGTGATGTCATTGAGGATTTCATCGAGGGTGTAGCCCACGGCCAGGCGGGCGGCGATCTTGGCAATGGGGAAGCCTGTTGCCTTGCTGGCCAGAGCCGAGGAGCGACTCACCCGCGGATTCATCTCGATCACGACCACATCCCCATCGGCGGGGTTGATGGCGAACTGGATGTTGCTGCCGCCTGTCGCAACTCCGATTTCTCGAATGATTGCGATCGACTGATCTCGCAGCCGTTGATATTCGCGGTCGGTGAGTGTTTGCGCCGGAGCGACGGTGATCGAGTCACCGGTGTGAACCCCCATTGGATCGAGGTTCTCGATGCTGCAAACGATCACGACGTTGTCTGCGAGATCGCGCATCACCTCCAGCTCAAATTCTTTCCAGCCCAGGAGTGATTGTTCAATCAGAATTTGAGAGACAGGGCTCGCCTCTAAACCGCTCTTGCAGAACGCTGCGTATTCCTCTGGGTTGTAAGCGATTCCACCGCCACTACCACCCAGCGTGAAGGCAGGGCGAATAATTCGGGGGTAACTAGCGATGGCGGCCCCCACGGCCTCAGCTTCCTCCATCGTTGAGGCGATGCCGGATGGGCAGACCCGCACCCCGATGCGTTCCATCGCTTGCTTGAACAGCAGACGATCCTCGGCCTTTTGGATCGCCTTTAGGTCAGCACCGATCAACTCAACACCGAAGCGATCGAGTGTTCCGTTCTCCGCCAGGGCAACAGCCAGATTGAGAGCGGTCTGGCCCCCCATGGTGGGCAGCAGGGCGTCAGGGCGTTCAATCTCGATCACCCTCGCCACCACCTCTGGTGTGAGCGGTTCGATGTAGGTCCGATCCGCCATGCCCGGGTCGGTCATGATCGAGGCGGGGTTGGAATTCAACAAGATGACTTCGTACCCCTCCGCACGAAGTGCCTTGCAGGCCTGAGTGCCTGAGTAATCGAATTCGCAGGCCTGTCCAATCACGATCGGACCCGACCCCAGCAGCAAAATCCGATGCAGATCAGTCCGCCGTGGCATGGGCTGTTGGGAACGGCCAAACCAAAACAGCTTCCCACGCAGCTGTTTGACTCGTGATTGACTGCTCAGCAGCTACGATGCCTCGCTACCGTGAACGCACTAAAGGGTTACGGACGCGATGAGTGAGCTCCAGCGCCTCAAGGGGTTGCTGCCGCCTGAGATGCAGAGCTGGGTGTTCGTGGAGTCCGCTGCTGCGGTCGACCCACCTCTGATCACCCTGGAAGAGATTGGCCGCGACGAGGTTGAGATCCAGGTTGATCTAGAAGAATGGGATCGTCTCGCACTCGACCATCGCAATCTCTTGTTCTGGCATGAGGTCGGCCGGATTCAGAACGACACGATTCCCCGTGATGGTTGGGAAATGGCGGCTTTGGCCATCGGCCTCGGTGGTGCCATAGGTGAGCTGTGGGTGCAAGACGGTTTGCTTTTGCTCATGGCTCTAGGTCTCTCCGGTTTTGCCGGATACCGCCTCTATCTCAAGAACAACTCCGAAAAGCGCTTGCAGGACGCAATTAGTGCGGATGAGCGCGCGATTGATCTCGCTTGTCGATTTGGCTATAGCGTTCCAAATGCGTATCGCAGTTTGGGTGGGGCTTTGAAGGACTTGGTCGAACAAACCCGTAAGAAGCGCCGCCGCAGTTTTTACGAAGATCGGCTTGAGGCGCTTCGGAAAAGTGCCAGCAAGGCCCGGGCTGAGATGGCTCAACAGGAAGGTTCTCGCAGTTCCGTAGCGAGCGAAAATGTTTATGGGTAGCCAGGATCTTTATTTCTTTTTCCCGTTAAAATTAGCGAAGAAAGACTTCTTGAGTCTTTTTTAACGCCCTCATTGCTATCCACCAATTCACTTTTAATCAACGAAAGCCTTTCACACTTCTGATCATAGTTATAAAGGAAGCCATGCTTCAATCAAGTCTATTAACGCTTAAGTGATTCAATTTTGCATGAACTTACTGCTTGGGCAACAGACCCATAATAAGACTGTATTTGTCAGACCTAGAAACATGCACCGCGAACTTGATGAGCCAGGCTAAATCGAGCGCACGCTCCCCGATTCAAAGCATGCTTGCGCCAAACGTCGGGCATGAAAGTCAATCTTCTACTCAGAATATTTGCTTTCTCATGGAGGAAACCGGATCCAAAAACTTGACCCAGGCAAAGTAATTAAGATGGCCAAATTATATTTCAATCAACCCTGCAACATGCTTGCTAATGGCTATGAGCATCAAATCAATACAAGCCATAGAAACGCAAAAATTAAACCGCTAATCAAATAACCATATAAAAAAATATCCTGATCACTGTATCAACAAAAACCTAATAAATGACAGTCACACACCTCTTTCGCAGCTAAATCTCACTCAAGGAATAATGGGAGTCAAAAAAATGTAAGAAAACGTATACAAAACGAGACCTAAAGCGATGGTGGAGTACGTAAAACCCATGAAATACCTCAACAACTTTTTAAGTGTAGCGGGAAAATCCAAGGGCGCTGTTACACGGCATACATAAAACCTACTCAGGTAATAATACCTAGTTCTGTAATCTGCTTTTGCGTTGAAAAGAATGAGGTCAAAGCTGCTCGCTGCTCCCGTAAGCAGAAAAACTGTATTTTCACTTGCCAGCGCGGCCGACTAGGCATCGATCAGCGGAAAGCAGCTCGAGACCTTCTTACAAAAGAGCAACGGCATTGCCTGCTTGCAGGAATGTCAACCTGCCACTGGGACGGTGCCCGTGATTGCCCAGGCAGACGGGTTTGTCGCCATCAATAGAAACAACATCGCTGACGGCAGCGGCCCTCTTGCCCTGCCTTGATCTGCGCGACCCTCTTCTCTTCACCTCTGCATGAGTGCTAACTGAGAAGACGATGTATAGCGCCTAAGTGTTTACCAGAACGCCTTTTTATCGTGCGCAGCATCACAAGAATTCAGGTCTTCAATCATTCGCATGCT